>Ga0209723_1000032_pt1 | contig 273192 bp, 211 predicted proteins | sample BiotimSIPDNA_2_FD_185750 | JGI IMG/M metagenome (GOLD analysis project Ga0209723, IMG submission 185750) | Anaerobic biogas reactor microbial communites from Washington, USA - Biogas_R2 time_0 SIP DNA (SPAdes) (version 2) | ecosystem: Engineered > Bioreactor > Anaerobic > Unclassified | place... | reverse complement strand
TGAGAAACTTGGTCTCATTGGTCTGGCTGTGGTACCTGGCACCTTGGCCCCTGCGGGAACTGGCACTGCGAGCTTCACCTATGCAATCACCCAGGCCGACATCGATGCGGGGCATGTGCTGAACACAGCATTGGCCACGGGCGAAGATCCCGACGGCGGTACTGTTACTGACATCTCTGGCACGGCGGTGGACAACGACACGCCGACAATTATGATTCTTTGTCCTTTGATCCAGACCTGGATGGCTGAGCTGAAGGAGTGCGCCGTGACCACCGATGGAAATCCAAAGGCTTACTTCGCCCTCAAAGATGCGGACGGCAGGGTCAGCACAAGTTATTATGACCATGAAGTTCCGGAAGGTGTTACAGTGACCTATTACGATTCCTACACCCATGCACAGGATGCCACGGAACCCCTGGATAAGGAATCCTACCTGTCAACCACGGCCAATGTTTGGGCACGGGTTGCCAATGGTGACTGCTACGGCATTGATATTGTCGAACTGGTGGTTTACACACCCGGGACGATCAATCTGTCGGCGACTGATGTTTCCTGCAGCGGCAAAGACGACGGAGCCCTGACCATCAACATGCAGGGCGCACCCTATCCTTTTACCATTCACTGGATTGCCGGTGGTTTGACCGATGTCACCATTGAAAATGCGTATACCCATACCTGGCCAAATCTTGGTCCGGGTACCTACACTGCTATCATTACCGACGGCAACGGTTGCAGCCTGGAACGGAGTGTTACCCTTACGGAACCTCCGGTACTGCAAGCTTCTGTTTCATCCACTGGTGATGTAAGCTGCTATGGCGGAAACGACGGAACAGCAACAGTAATGGTTTCGGGAGGAACACCTCCTTACCAAATCCTCTGGAGCAATGGCTCTACGAATGCGTTGGCCACAGGGTTGATAGCCGGCACCTACGATGTGACTGTGACCGATGCCAGAGGCTGCGAGGCCACGGCGGAGGTATCGCTGACAGAACCGTTGCCGCTGCTGGTGACGGCAGAAGTGACCAGTGATGCGAGTTGCAATGAGGACCACGGTGAGGCCACGGCCATGGCCGAAGGTGGCACGGCCCCATATACCTACATCTGGAGCAACGGATTCCAGGAAACAACCTATGGCAGTTCAACGATCACAGGCCTGGTGGCAGGTGCTTACCAGGTAACGGTCAGGGATGCCAACGGATGCGAAGTAGTCGACGGTGTGATGATCCGGGATCTGGGCGGACTGACCGCCATTGTGGATATGCATAGGGATGTGAGCTGCTATGGTGGCAGTGACGGGGCGATCTCGATCACTGTATCGGGCGGCACGGGTCCGGGTACCTATATTTATGACTGGGACAGCAGCAACGGCTTTGCATCGACCGGAGAAGATATCATGGACATCCCGGCAGGGTTGTACAAGGTGGTAATTTACGACGGTAACGGCTGCATGGCGGTGCTGAAGAACATAGAAATCACCCAGCCCGACCAGTTGGTGGTAGAAGAAACAGACAACCAGCCGGTGAGCTGCTACGGAGAAAGTGACGGCTCCGCCGCCGTGGCTGCGGCCGGTGGTACGGCTCCCTATACCTACGACTGGCTCGACAGGGGTGGTGCAGACGATGAAGCATGGCAAAGCGGATTGGCAGCCGGCAATTACACCATCCTGGTGACCGATGCCAACGGTTGTGAAGAGATCATCAATGTGATCATCACCCAACCGGCACTGCTGACAGCGGAAGCCTCGGTGCCTGCCGACGGCCATGTAAGTTGCTTCGGTGGCAACGATGGTGAGGCAACGGTGACCGTCACAGGCGGTACCGAACCCTACACCTATGAGTGGAGCAACGGTTCTTCCGACCAAACGGCCACCGGTCTGACCTTCGGAAGCTATCAGGTGGTGGTGAAAGATGCCAATGGCTGCATGGTGACTTCCAATTGGGTCGACATTCTCCAGCCGGAGTCCGCGGTTCAGGTGGTCATCACGGCTACGACCAACCCGAGTTGTGAAGGAAATATTAACGGTTCGGCCACGGCAGAGGCAAGCGGCGGAATACCTCCTTATACCTATCTCTGGAGCAATGGCCAGACCGGTGCTACGGCAACCGGACTTACCGCCGGGACGTACCTGGTTACCGCCACCGATGCCAACGGGTGTGAGGAAACCACTGCAGTGGTACTGAACGATCCCAACGGACTGACGGCAGTATTCACCAGTTGGAAGGACGTTACCTGTAATGGCGGAAATGATGGCCGGGCAACCCTGGTGGTCAACGGCGGAAAATCGCCCTATGACTTTGTATGGAGCAACGGATTTGTGCAAAACGACGTTTCCGGTCCCAATGCCACCTCGATAGCTACCGGACTGACCGCAGGTCTGATCACCGTTCAGGTGACTGATGCAGGCGGATGCCAGGTGGTGGCGGTCATAGAAATTGAACAGCCTGCACCGGTAGGCGGCACACCTGTGGTGGTCCACCCGGTCAGCTGCTATGGCGGAAACGACGGAAGTGCCCTGGTGGTGGCAAGCGGTGGAACAGCGCCCTATACCTATCTGTGGAGCAATGGTCAGAATACCTTTATGGCTGATCATCTGACAGCGGGGAACCATACCGTGACGATTACCGACTACAACAGATGTACGGCAACCGTCTATGTGACCGTCCCGGGTCCGCAGACACCGCTGGCGGTGACAGCTTCCGGAATCGATGTGAAATGCTTCGGAACCTCCACGGGAATGGCCACCGTCACCTCGGTGACCGGCGGAACGCCGCCCTACAGCTATTCCTGGAATACAACCCCGGTACAGACTTCCGCTACGGCTGTCAATCTGGCGGCAGGAATCTATACCGTAACCGTTACGGATAAGAACAACTGCAGCACAACTGCCACCGCGGTGGTCAGCCAGCCGGCAACACCGGTTACCCTGGGTACACCCGTGGTCACCGATGCCGACTGCTCCGGTAACCAGACCGGCGGGGTTCAGTTGTTTGCTTCCGGCGGAACAGGTACCTTAAACTACAAGTTGAGCACAGGTCTGACAAATACCACGGGAATCTTTACCAACCTGGTGGCGGGTGTCTATACCTACACGGTGACCGACATGAATGGATGTTCGGCAACGGGAGGGTTCCAGATCACCGATCCGGTCAGCCTAGTCCTCACTGTGAAGGCAGTTGTCAACCCGTCATGCTGGGGTGAAGCCACCGGCGGTGCCAGCGTGGAAGCCTCCGGCGGAAGCGGGGAGTACAGCTTTGCCTGGAAAGATGCCCTGGGCTTTATCATCCCCAGCAGCAGCTTCCTGAACAGCAGCTCGGTGACCAACCTCAAAGCGGGGATCTACACCGCCATGGTGGTGGATACCAAAGGTTGCTCCGCTGTTCAGACGGTGACCATCACCCAACCTGCCCAACTGTCGGCAGTGATCACTTCTTTCGAAGGGGTGAGCTGCCAGGGTGCGGCTGATGGAACGGCTACCGTTGATGTGAGCGGTGGAACCGCACCTTATCGCTATGCCTGGAATACGGTGCCGGTGCAAACCGCACCAACCGCCACTGGCCTGGCAGCAGGCATCTACACGGTGAACATCACCGATGCCAACAACTGCACGACCTCTGTTTCGGTGAACATCCCGGCAGGTAAGATAATGACCATTGATCCGCTGGCTGACCTGGGGACTTACTGTCCGGAAAGTGAAATCCCGGCTATCCTCCTGTCGGCACAGCCTGCCAATGCTTCTACAGTATTCACCTGGACGGTTTCGGGTGATGACATCGGACTCTCCAACGGACTTTCCACGGGCATCAACCCGAATATTCCATCCTTCACCGCTTCGGAAGTGCCGGGTACGGCGAAGATAACCGTCACCGCCACGTTGGGTGCATGCTTCGATACCGAAGTCTTTACCATCACCGTGGGTGATGATGTTTCTCCGGTTCTCCGAGGGGTGCCCGCCGACCTTACGGTTTCCTGCGATGCCGTTCCTCCGGCGGGGACTGGAGTGTATGCCACCGATAACTGCGATTCCGATCCCGATGTGGTCTTCTCGGAACAGCGCGTGGATGGCAGTTGTGAATTCAGCTACACCCTCCTGCGAACCTGGACGGCCACCGACGGAGCTGGAAATAGCACTGCTGTGACCCAGACCATCCTCGTAGAGGACAACGAAGTGCCCGTGGTGGTGAGCTGTCCGCAGGATATTTCCGTCGACAACGATCCGGGAGGTTGCGGAGCCGTGGTGACTTACACCGTGCCGCTCTTCGAAGACAACTGCGGCGGAACTGCCGAAGGGATGCTGACCGAAGGGTTGGTATCTGGGGAAATCTTCCCGCCGGGAACCACCAAGGTGACCTACAGCTATACCGATGCCTGCGGAAACGGGCCGGTGACCTGTACCTTTACGGTCACAGTGGCACCATGTGGTGGCCTGACCATCTCGGGAAATGTATTCCATGACCTGGATAAGCTCGAAAATGGTAAGGTAGACGGTATAGGTACCAACGCAGGTGGCTTATACGCCAACCTGGTCAACCCGGCCACCGATGCCGTTATCTCAAGTGTCGAAGTAAATGCCGACGGGACCTGGCTCATCTCACAGGGAGTGGAAGAAAACAGTTCCTATGTGATCATCCTGAGCAATACCCTTAAAAACATTGGTGTACGCCTGACGACTGCAACCCTGCCGGCCGGATGGTCCAGCAGCGGTGAAAATCTGGGAGCAGGCGCCGGCAGCGATGGTACTGTCGATGGTAAACTGGCGGTAACAACGGGAACCACGGATGTGACGGAGGCTAACTTCGGCATCTTCCAGGTGCCCGATGTGACGCCGATCATCACCGCCGTGCCCAATGTGATGCACGGCCAGACTAAGTTCTACGTTACCGTCAGAGTAACAGAACTGAACATGGTGAATACCAACGGTCAGATCATCGTGCGGATTCCGAAGGATACCCGCTGGGCACTCGACGGTCCTTTCTCTACTTCTATGACGGTTATCGGGTCCTCCACCTCTGTCCATAACAGTGTCTGGACCTATAGCCAGAATGCTACGCACCATATCTTCACCACTTTCAGTGTCATCGAAGCCGGCTCCTTCTCGCGCTTCGGGTTCTATGCCAACTGGAACGGCGGTGAAACCTGGGGTGTCTATACCATCACCTCTCAGATCGACTCCTGGAGCGGTGGTGAAAACAGGATCGACAACAATGTGGATGCTGAAAAACTTGATTACTTTATTTATTGACATTACTCCTAATATAAGTGATATGAAAAGAGTAATTCTTGCCTCGATATTGGTCTTGGGCACAATGCTTTCAGAAGCACAGAGTTGGAATCCTTATGTCTCACAGGGAATCATCAGTCCGCTGCTACCCGAAGAATTCAGGGAGCCGGGAGTCGCCTCCTTTAACCTGGGTAACTCGGGTAGCAGCCCCCTGCTATTTGACAGGAACAATCCGGATAATAATCTTTCCGTCATCATCACCATGTCCGACGGGCTGCCCGACAAGCGGAACCCTCTGTCGGCGCTGAAAGGGCAGGGGGTGAGTTATTTCGACTGGTCGTACGACCGGTCGACGAACACTTTCACGGGAGTCCAGAAGAGAGATATACCCGGCTACTTCCAGACATCGCTGACGGTAGGGTTCCAGGCCAATAACAATTCCCCTCTGGACGTGGCGTCGAATGGATTTCAAATCAAATTGAAAACTCCGGCTTACCTCGGGGGTTCCAATACCACCCAGGACGATGTGGTCAGTTCTTACACGGCCACCAGGGCTTTCGACTATGGTGACGCCCCTGAAAGTTACGGGAGAGCCCGTCATGAGATCAACCTCAACAAGGATCCCCTTTCCGGGGATTACAACCGCTACATTGTGCTGGGCTCTATCGTCGACCATGATCCCTTTCCCAATTTTTCGGATCCTGCCAATGGTGACAACATCTATGGGGAGGACGACGAGGATGGGGTTATCTTTCCGGTTTTATCGGTCGGAAACAGCTATGTCGTTCCCGTTACGGTGACGGTCCACGGCGAAAGCTTCGGAGTCCTGAACGCCTGGTTCGACTGGAACGGCGACGGCGATTTCCTCGATCCCGGGGAAAAGGTGAACGGGGCGCCTATTCCAGTTTATTCTTCCGGAATCATTCCTTTGCAGGTATCCGTGCCTGAAGATGCCGTTTTTAACCAGCATATCTATGCCCGCTTCAGGATCGGTGGAAACACCGGACCAGTGGGGGACAATATGTGGGGCGAAGTGGAAGACTACCGCATTTTTATCCATTCTGCGGAATTGTCAGCCACAGCTTTGGTGACACAACCATCGGGCTATGGTGAATTGGATGGCGCTATCGAATTGTTGGTCACCGGGGGAAAGCTGCCTTACACTTTTGAATGGAGCAACGGGGCTTCTTCGGAAGATCTTTCCGGACTCGGTCCCGGTAACTATGAGGTGGTTGTGACAGATGCGGCCAACAACAAAGTGACTGCCTCAGTAATCATTACCTGGCCCGACAGGATCGAGAATGGCCGGACAGTGGTGGATATTCCTGGAATTGACATTTCGGTGTACCCCAATCCGGTTACCGATAAGTATTATGTGAATATCAGCAGGGACGGAAAGTACCGTCTTGAATTGGTCAATGCTGCAGGGAGCCTGGTGTATAATGAAATAGTGGTTTTTGATGCCGGAAATGGAAACATGGTTCAACTCTCGAGGGAGGACCTTGTGTCAGGAGCTTATGTGATGCGGATTACGGGTGTGGATAGTGAAGTTTTCAGGACGGTGAAGATCACCATGATGCAGCAGAAATAGGAGGAAAACCCAGATTTAATGAATAAATTGTTGTTCGCCGTCATGTTGGGATTTGTGTTCCTGGGTGCAGGGGCACAAAAATGGAATCCTTATGCCGTGCGGGCAGCGGTATCTCCTGCGCCCATGCTTCCTCACGAATTTGGAGGGAACGGAGAACTTACCTTTGTTGTGGGAAATTCGGGTAACGAGGTAATGAAACGGGTGGCTGATCAGGAGATGACATTGATGATCACCTTGTCTTATGGCGTTCCTGCTGATGAAGATCCCCTGGCTTCGGTGGGTGGTCCCTGGGCAGGAAAATTCAGGTGGAGCTACGATCCCTCCCTGGGAACCTATATGGCGGTACAGAAGGAGGATATTCCGGCAGCGAGTGAGGGTTTGGTGAGCATCCGGTACAAGGTCACTGGCAACTCCCGGAGTTCTGCGCCGGCCAACGGTTTTAACGTCAACCTGCAGCAACCACCCTATACCAATGGTGTCAACCTTACCCATGATGATGACGTGAGTGCCTATACTTTCGTGCGTGCATATGATTATGGGGATGCCCCGGCAAGTTACGGGGAGGCGGTTCATGAAATCGACGTCTTTAAGGATCCCGGAAGCGGAAACTATTTGAATTATGTGTATTTGGGACGTTCAGTGGATGCCGAACCCTCAGGTTTCCATACTTCTGGTGCCGATGGCGATGACCTAAATGGATCGGACGATGAGGATGGAGTCGTTTTTCCGGAGCTGATACGGGGGGACACTGTGGCTCTTCCGGTGGTGGTGACCATTCATGAAGGGGGATACGGGGTACTTAACGCGTGGATCGACTGGAACGGGGATGGTGATTTTACCGATCCCGGGGAAAAAATTGCCGGTCCGGTCGATTTCTTTGAATCCGGAACCAAAACTCTTACATTGATAGTGCCAACAGAAGCTGAAATTTCCAAACCGGTTTACGCCCGGTTCCGGTTGGGTGAAAACAAGGGAAGTCCGGCCGGATCGCACGAATGGGGCGAGGTGGAGGATTACCTGCTTACCATCAGGGAGAAAGAGACAGATCAGGAAAGTAAGATTGACCCTGTTTTGCCTTCCGGGGTTCCCGTGAAATTTCAGGATTATGATTATATTACACCGGCAATTTACGCAGCCGGTTCAGTTGTTTTTAAAAGTATGGCGGATAACCGTCAGGAAAAAACTAAAACCATAACTGACAAATTCAGTGTTACACCGTAGTAATGATTGCGATGAAAATACTCACAGAGATGAAAAGGATAATAATAGCAAGTTGTTTGGTGTTGGCAGCCATTTTCGCCAATGCACAAAGCTGGAATCCATATGTAAATCAGGCAATTACAGATCCTGCGCCGCTGTTGCCCTGGGAATTCGGGGGCACCGGGGTTTTGTCCTTCAATGTGGGTAATTCCGGAAGCGATCCGCTGCCCCTTGTCGTTAACCAGGAAATGGGACTGGTGATCACTCTTTCGAGCGGTGTACCCAACAATACAGATCCCCTTGAAGCGCTGGGCGGCACCTGGCTCAATTATTTTAACTGGACATATGATGCAGGTAATAAAACTTTTACCGGGATCCAGAATAAACCAATTCCGGGAACTACTCCTGCCGTCCCGGCTGTAGGAACCATTACCATTCAGTATAAGGTCACTGTAAATACTTCCGGTTTACAACCTTCCAACGGTTTTAATGTAAATGTTCAACCCCCTGATTATACCAATGGAAAACAAGCGACCGATGATGATGCAGCTAGTTCCTATACCTATGTTAAAGCACTCGATTTCGGCGATGCACCGGAGTCTTATGGTATTGCTTATCATGAAATTTATCTCTTTAAAGACCCGGGAAATACTTACTACACAAATTATGTATATCTGGGTGCTTCTGTCGATCCGGAACCGGCCAACCAGCCTTCTGGAAACGCTGACGGCGACGACAACAACGGCAGTGACGATGAGGACGGTGTGGTATTTCCGGAGCTTACCCCGGGTGCCACAGTGACAATCCCGGTGACCATGACCATTATCGATGGGGATGTGACTTATTCCACATATCGGTTGAATGCATGGATTGACTGGAATGGGGACGGTAATTTTGATACTGGGGAAAGAATTGCGAATAATATTTCCATCGATTATTTTGTGTTGGGTGGTATATCAGGTACCTATAACCTTTCTGTGACTGTGCCGGCAAACGCCACCACTTCACCGACCTATGCCCGTTTCAGGTTTGGAAGCGGTTTAACTTCTCCTTTCAATGATCCGGCGGCGACCTCTATTCCGGTGGGAGAAGTGGAAGATTATATGATTGTCATCGGGTGTACACCACCTCCGGCACCGATTGTCGGCGTAATCACGCAACCCTCCTGCGCGACCCCCACTGGGAGCGTGGTACTGAGCGGACTGCCTTCCACGGGAAGCTGGATCATCACCAGGAGCCCCGGCGGGACGACCTATACGGGAAGCGGCACCAGTTTTACGGTAACAGGTCTGCCACCTGCAACAACCTATACCTTCACCGTGACCAGCAGTGAGGGGTGCCCTTCACCCTCCTCAGAGAATGTGGTCATCAATGCGGCCCCGACGGTCCCGATTCTGGGAGGTGACAGCGATGTATGCGCTGGGCAGACCACAACGGTGACCCCGGGAACGGGAGGCACCTGGACGAGCAGCAACACTTCCATCGCCACGGTGACCAACGCCGGAGTGGTGACGGGAGTAAGCGCCGGGGTGGTGACGCTTACCTACACGCGGACCTCGGATGGCTGCAGCAACACGATGAACTTTACTGTATATGCCACACCGTCAGCGCCCACGGGCATGCTGGCAATTACCAACAGCACGTGCACGAACTGCACCCTCTCCGGGGGATCGATTGCCCTGGGCACAGTCACCGGCACGGGCGGCACCCTCCAGTTCAGCACCGACGGGGGCGTATCCTGGAGCACCTCGCTCCCGGTCTACGACCAGGATGGTCCGGCACAGATGATCCACGCCAGCGTATTGTCCGCTGACGGATGCCGCAGCGCTATGACCCTGGTGGGGACCACCGCTCCGGGAACCTGCACAACACCTTCAGCACCCACGGGAACCCTGGACATCACCAACAGTACCTGCGCGAACTGTACGGTCAGCGGCGGAACCATTGCTTTGGGAAGCGTAACCGGATCAGGGGGCACCCTTCAGTTCAGTACCGACGGGGGAACGACCTGGAGTTCTTCACTGCCTGTTTACAACCAGACCGGACCTGTACAGCTCATCTATGCAAGTGTGCTTTCTGCAGACGGATGCCGTAGCAATATCGTGCTGGTGGGAAGTACTTCCCCTGGCACCTGCACAACGCCGGCGGCTCCTACTGGTACACTGGCCATTATCAACAGCACTTGCACTGACTGCGTGGTAAGCGGAGGATCGATAGCCCTGGGAACCCTCAACGGCAGCGGAGGTACCCTCCAGTTCAGCACTGACGGAGGAGCGACCTGGAGTGCCACACTTCCGGTTTATGACCAGGATGGTCCGGCTCAGACGATCCATGCCAGCGTCCTTTCTGCCAACGGTTGCCGCAGCGTCATGATCCTGGCGGGAACCACCGCACCGGGCGTTTGCACGCCAGCCAATGCAGGTTCGGACCAGGCAGTCGATTGCTACAGCACAGGAACTGCCACGATGTCGGCCACGGGCACAGGCACCTGGAGCCTGGGAGCGGGCAGCGCCGGCACGGTCACCATTACCAATCCCTCCAGCCCCACCACTACGGTGACCAGTTTCTCCGCACCGGGCACCTACAACCTGGTATGGACAACCACCAATGGATGTACGGATATCGCGGTAATCACGGCCGGCACCGACTGTGGCTGTCCGATAACCGGCAATACGATCACGCAGCCAACACCTGCCGGTTCCTGTGCACCCTACGGAGGAACCACGATTTTCGGGTCAGCGCCCAGCCCGGGAGGTGGCACCTATCTTTGGGAAGTAAATTCGGGAAGCGGATTCATCCCTGCTCCGGGTATTAACAACCAGCAGAATTATACCACCGGCGCCCTGACTGCCGGAACCTATACTTACCGCAGACAATACACCACCACCAGCGGGGTGATCTGCAGCACATACAGCAACAGCGTGACCATCACGGTATATGCCACGCCGGCTGCGCCCACGGGAACGCTGACCATTGTCAACAGCAGTTGCACCAATTGTATGTTGAGCGGGGGATCGATATCGCTGGGGACAGTCAGCGGCAGTGGTGGAACGCTTCAGTTCAGTACCGACGGAGGCTCGACGTGGAGTTCATCACTTCCGGTCTACGACCAGGATGGCCCGGCACAGACCATCCATGCCAGCGTTGTTTCTCCCAACGGATGCCGCAGCCCGATGACCCTGGTGGGCACAACGGCACCAGGCACCTGCACCACGCCGGCACCGCCCACGGGAGCCTTGGACATCACCAACAGTAGCTGCACAAATTGTACGCTCAGCGGGGGTACTATAACCCTGGGCACGGTCACCGGTACGGGCGGAACGCTTCAGTTCAGCACCGACGGGGGAACGACCTGGAGCGCCACCCTTCCGGTCTATGACCAGGACGGTCCTGTCCAGATTATTTACGCCAGTGTGGTCTCTCCCAACGGGTGCCGTAGCGACATTGTACTGGTGGGCAGTACTTCCCCCGGAGCATGCACCACACCGTCGGCTCCTTCTGGAACACTGGCCATTGTCAACAGCACATGCATCAACTGTGTGGTAAGCGGAGGATCGATCGGACTGGGCACGGTCACCGGTACGGGCGGAACGCTTCAGTTCAGCACTGACGGAGGAACGACTTGGAGTGCCACCCTTCCGGTCTATGACCAGGACGGTCCGGCGCAGACGATTTATGCCAGCATCCTTTCGGCCAACGGATGCCGCAGCGTCATGATCCTGGTGGGAACCACCGCACCGGGCGTTTGCACGCCCGCCAATGCAGGTTCGGACCAGACTGTGGATTGTTATATTACGGGCACGGCGACCATGTCCGCCACGGGTACGGGCACCTGGAGCCTGGGAGCGGGCAGCGCCGGCACGGCCACTATCACCAATCCCTCCAGCCCCACCACCACTGTGACCAGTTTCTCAGCACCGGGTACCTACAACCTGGTATGGACGACCACCAACGGATGTACAGATATCGCTGTTATTACGGCTAATAACAATTGTGACTGTCCGGTTACCAACAATATAATCACCGAACCCTCCCCGGCCAGTGGTTGTGCACCCTTTGCGGGGACGACCATCATGGGAGCAGCAGCGAGTCCGGGAGGTGGCACCTATCTTTGGGAAGTGAATTCGGGAAGTGGATTCACGGCAGCCCCGGGTACCAATAACCAGCAGAATTACACCACCGGTACATTGACCGCCGGAACCTATACTTACCGCAGACAATACACCACTACCAGCGGGGTGATTTGCAGCACATACAGCAACAGCGTGACCATCACGGTGTATGCCACGCCTGCTCCCCCCACGGGAGCCCTGGCCATCACCAATAGCAGCTGTGTCGACTGTACGGTCAGCGGTGGGTCGATTGCTTTGGGAAGCGTAACCGGATCAGGGGGCACTCTTCAGTTTAGCACCGACGGGGGAGCCACCTGGAGTGCAACACTGCCATCTTATGACCAGGACGGTCCGGCACAGACGATCTATGCCAGCGTCCTTTCGCCCAACGGTTGCCGGAGTGTGATGTCCCTTGTGGGCACTACCTCACCGGGAAGCTGCACCACGCCGGCGACCCCCACGGGAACCCTGGCCATCATCAACAGCACCTGCACCAACTGCACGGTCGGTGGAGGAACGATAGCCCTGGGAACCCTCAGCGGTTCAGGGGGCACCCTTCAGTTCAGCACTGACGGGGGAGCTACTTGGAGTGCCACACTTCCGTCATACAACCAGGAAGGACCGGCGCAGACGATCCATGCCAGCGTCCTTTCGCCCAACGGTTGCCGCAGCACGATGATCCTTGCGGGTACGACGTTTCCGGGTAGCTGCACCACGCCGGCGACCCCCACGGGAACCCTGGCTATCATCAACAGCACCTGCACCAACTGCACGGTCGGTGGAGGAACGATAGGCCTGGGAACCCTCAGCGGCACCGGAGGTACCCTCCAGTTCAGCACAGACGGGGGAGCTACTTGGAGTGCCACACTTCCGTCATACAACCAGGAAGGACCGGCGCAGACGATCCATGCCAGCGTCCTTTCTGCCGACGGATGCCGAAGCGTCATGATCTTGGCGGGGACCACCGCGCCGGGCGTTTGCATGCCCGCCAATGCGGGACCTGACCAGTCGGTCGATTGTTACAGCACGGGCACGGCGACCATGTCTGCCACGGGCACGGGTACCTGGAGCCTGGGAGCGGGGAGCGCCGGCACGGCCACCATTGCCAATCCCGCAAGCCCCACCACCACCGTGACCGGCTTCTCCGTACCGGGGACTTACAACCTGATATGGACGACCACCAACGGATGTATGGATGTTGCGGTAATCACGGCCGGCACCGACTGCACCTGCCCGATCACCAACAATACGATCACGCAACCCAGTCCAGCCGGCGGTTGTGCTCCCTTTGCAGGGACGACCATCATGGGTGCAGCAGCGAGTCCGGGAGGCGGCACTTATCTGTGGGAGGTCAGTACGGGGAACGGATTTATTCCTGCTCCGGGTACCAACAACCAGCAGAATTACACCACCGGCACATTGAACGCCGGGACCTATACTTACCGCAGACAATATACCACGGTCACCGGGGTGATCTGCACCACCACCAGCAACAGCGTGAACATCATCGTGAATGCAGCACCGGCGGCGCCCGCGGGTACGCTGGCAATCACCAACAGCAGCTGTACCGACTGTACGGTAAGCGGAGGATCAATTGCTTTGGGAAGCGTAACCGGTATAGGGGGAACCCTGCAATTCAGCACCGACGGGGGAGCCACCTGGAGTTTAACCCTGCCGGCCTACGACCAGGATGGCCCGGCACAGACGATCCATGCCAGCGTCCTGTCCGCTGACGGCTGCCGGAGTGCCATGACCCTTGTGGGTACCACCGCTCCGGGCAGTTGCACCACATCGGAAGCTCCCACGGGAACACTGACCATCACCAACAGCACCTGCTCCAACTGCACGGTCAGCGGAGGATCTATTGCTTTGGGAAGCGTAACCGGTATAGGGGGAACCCTTCAGTTCAGTACCGACGGAGGAGCGACCTGGAGTGCCACCCTTCCGGTTTACGACCAGGATGGTCCGGCACAGACGATCCATGCCAGTGTCCTTTCTGCCGACGGATGCCGGAGTGCCATGATCCTGGCGGGTACCACAGCGCCGGGCATTTGTGTACCCGCCAATGCAGGTTCGGACCAAACTGTGGATTGTTATAGCACGGGCAGGGCAACCATGTCGGCCACGGGGACGGGCACCTGGAGCCTGGGAGCGGGGAGCGCCGGAACGGCCACCATCGCCAATCCCTCCAGCCCCACCACCACCGTGACCGGTTTCTCCGCACCGGGCACCTACAACCTGGTGTGGACGACCACCAACGGATGCACGGATATCGTGGTAATCACTGCCGGCACTGACTGCACCTGTCCGATCACCAACAATACGATCAGCGAACCTTCACCGGCCAGCGGTTGTGCTCCCTTTGCGGGAACGACCATCATGGGAGCAGCAGCGAGTCCGGGAGGCGGCACTTATCTGTGGGAAGTCAGCACAGGTGGCGCATTCACTCCCGCCCCGGGAACCAACAACCAGCAGAATTACACTACCGGCACATTGAACGCCGGAACCTATACTTACCGCAGACAATACACCACCACCAGCGGGGTGGTCTGCACCACCACCAGCAACAGCGTGACTGTCACGGTATACGCCACCCCGGCAACTCCAACGGTCAGCGTCACGCAACCCTCGTGTGAAACTAACAGCGGCGTAATAACGGTTACGACGCCTGTGGGAGCGGGGTATCAGTACAGCATTAACGGAATTGTTTATCAGTCCGGGAACAGATTTACGGGGGTAGCCCCGGGAACCTATCAGGTTACCGTGAAAAATGAGTACGGATGTATATCCAAACCCAGGCAGGTGACGATTACTCTTTCGGGCTGCGGTGCCGACTTGGCGATCGAAAAAACCGTGAATGCCGAAATTCCCTATTTTGGCACGGACCTGACCTTTACCATCAGGGTTACCAACAACGGACCTGACAATGCGACCAATATTGTTGTTACCGATATTCTTCCCTCGGGGTATACTTTCCTGAGCGCCACTCCGTCGAGGGGTACCTGGGATGCCCCCACGTGGACTTTGGCCTACCTGAGGGCCGGCGCGTCGGAAACCCTGAAAATCAACGCCAGGGTGAATTCCACGGGCACGTATGTCAACACCGCTTCCGTGACCGGAAGCTCTGAAGATCCCGTTCCCGGGAATAACTCCGATTCCGCGGAGACAGATCCTGTGGCACCCTCCCTGATCATCGTCAACGAGCATCTGGTGATGTGTGGGGAGTCAACGCTGACAGGTAATATTCTTGCCAACGGCGACCGTGATTATCTGGGGAGTACCCTTACCGTCAACACAACGCCGGTAGCTTCTCCGGTGCATGGTGTCGTGGTCATAGCTGCCGACGGAAGTTTTACCTATACCCCCGAAAGCGGCTTTTCCGGAATTGACAGGGCTGTATTCCAGGTTTGTTCCCCTCTGACATGCAAATATGACACCCTCTTTGTGACGGTGTACACCGATATAACAGTGGATGCCGGAGAAGACCAGAATGTTTGCGGAGTCACCTCTGTACAGCTGACGGGTACTGCTTACCCGGGTGCCGTGTCGGCGTGGACGCGCATCAGCGGGCCAAACGTTCCCGTTTTCTCGGCACCGTCGGCGGCAACCACTACGGTCAGCGGGTTGATCCAAGGAAGTTATCTTTTCCTGTACTCCCATCAGTTGGCGGGTTGTTACGGGGAGGACACCGTCAGGGTGACCGTTCACGATCCGCCGAAGGCCTCAGCGGGACCTGATGCAGTCATGTGCAGCGGCAATGACTATAAGGTTACGGGTTCTTCAGCTTCCGATTACGCATCCGTTACCTGGACCCACAACGGGATGGGTACGCTGGAGGATGCCAACAGCCTGCATCCGGTCTACCATTCTCCTGCCGGCGAAAGCGGGGATGTCGTGCTGACGATGCATGTTACGCCATTCGGCGGTGAAGGTTGCTCTGATGTTTGGGATTCCATGGTGATCACCATTTTGCCGAAACCCGAAATCCAGTGTCCCGAAGAAACCGATTTCGTTTTCAAGGCTTCTCCGGGTTTGTGCGGTTATGTGATCCCCAACAAAGAGCTGGATGCTCTGGGGGCTTTCAGCTTCATGTGCGATCAGATCATGGTACGGCATGATTTCGAGACCTGGGGGAATCCTCAAACCCTGGAAGGGGCATTTTTCCCTGTGGGAACCACGGTGGTGGAGTGGTGGGCCGAAGCATGCGGTCCCTCCTGCAATTCTGATACCTGCCGTATTTCCGTGACGGTGGTGGATGAGGAACCTCCGGTGTTTGTTAACTGTCCTTACGGCGATGTTTTTGTAGTGGGTTTGTATCCCGGCGCCTGTGAGACCGGTGCGGTATGGAGCATCCCCGTTGCCAGGGACAACTGCTCAGGCGTGGAGGTCACCCAGGTGGATGGTCCTTCCCTGGGAACCCAGCTGACGGCAGGACAGTATACCATCAGGTACAAGGCGGAAGACGCTTCGGGGAACATCGCATTCTGCGCCTTTATCCTCAAGGTCGTGGATACGGAATATCCCTTTATGGTTTGCCAGCCTGACATCTATATGGACAACGATCCGGGACTCTGCGGCTGGAAGTCGCCTCCCCACAGTCTCTCGCCCCTCCTGGCCAACAGCAACTGCTCCTTCGGAATTACATGGGAGGTCATTAATCCCGATGGCACCAGGGCGACGGGGGTGGATGACGTGAGCGGATATACCTTCCTCACGGGTACCAGCACGGTGAAATACATCCTCAGGGAAACGGCAGGAAGCCAGGCCGACTCCTGTGCTTTTACCGTCACCATCCGTGACAGGGAAGCCCCGGCACTCCTGTGCGGCGCTCCCGTTACCTATAAGCCCGGAGCAGGGGAGTGTTATGCTGACATAATACCGGCACCTCCCGCCTATACTGAAAACTGCAACCGTCCGGTGACTCTCTCCTACAAGGTATGGGCTCCCGACAATTCCGTGAGCGGCCCGTTCAAGGTATCGGCCCTGCCATACCGTTTTATGGCAGGTATTAGCCAGATTATCTGGACGGTTACCGATGAATCCGGAAATTCTGCGGTATGTATGCAGCAGGTGAATGTTATCGTTGACAATTCTACTATAAAACCATTTGCCGGGGAGAACGCCTCCATTTGTGAGGGGAGTACCTTCACCTCCGGAGACGCTTCCGCCCCCGCAGGGCTGGAATTGGAATGGAGAAGCAGCGGTACGGGAACCTTCAGCGATCCCGCAGCCCTCCGCCCGGTCTATACCCCCAGTCCGGCAGATATCCTCAACGGGTCGGTCATCCTCATCCTGACAGCCTCTTCGGAATGTGCAAGTGCTTCTGACTTCCTGATCCTCACCATCACAGGGTATCCCGAAGTCTATGCCGGGGAGGATTTTTCAGCATGCGACGGCGACATCATCCACTTCGACACGGCGACGGCGGTAAATGCCGCACCCCTGATCTGGACAACCACAGGAGCGGGAACATTGTCGGACAACACCGCCCTTCATCCGGTCTATACTCCCGGGGAAGGGGAATTCGGGGTGATCCGCTTTGTTTTGACGGGCCACGGCCAGGAAGGCTGCACCGGCGTCATAGTCTCTGACACCCTCTTCCTTACCATCCATGAACCCCTGCTGGTAGATGCCGGCGAAGACAGGATCATCCTGCGCAACAGGAGCGTGAACCTGATGGCAACGGTGGAAAACGGATCGGGGAATTTCTTCTACAACTGGGAGCCGGCCACAAAAGTCTATAATCACAATACCAGCAGCACGGAAACCCAGCCGCTGAACGCCGACACCCGTTTTATCCTCACGGTAACCGACGGGGTTTCGGGATGTGTCGGAAGGGATACCGTCGATGTGGCCGTGAAAGATGATATTGACGATGTACTGATCATCTACAATGCCATCTCTCCCAACAAGGATGGCATCAACGACGTGTGGCTGATCGACGGTATTGACCTGTTCCCCGATAATGAAGTGATGATTTTCAACAGATGGGGAGATAAGATCATAGAGTTCCAGGGTTACGGCAAAAACGAAGTGCTGTGGGATGGTACCAATTCCCACGGGAAACCGGTGCCTGACGGAACATATTATTATCTGCTGAAGATACATAACGAGAAAACCTATACGGGATGGATCCAGGTAAAAAGCAGTTACTGATCATGAAAAAAAATATCAGGATGAAGAAGTTAACATTCATAATATTCCTGTTAGCAGGCATTACGGCGTATTCGCAACAGGATCCTTTGTTCACCCAGTATATGTTTAACAAGCAGGTGGTAAATCCTGCCTATGCAGGGAGCAGGGAGGTGTTGACCATCGATGTGCTGGACCGGATACAATGGGTTGGCATTGAAGGTGCACCGCACACCCTGACTTTCGGCGCGCACATGGCCATGAGAAACCGTAGCGTGGGACTGGGGTTTTATGGTTACCGCGATGCCCTCGGACCTGCCATTAACCAGGGCTTGATGGCTACCTATGCCTACCGGATATTTTTCGAGCAGAGTTCGCTGGCCTTCGGATTACAGGGAGGGATCAAATATTTTGATTTTGACTGGAACATGATCAGGGTTAAATATCCCGATGAATATTTCTATCCACGTGAAGTCAGGAGAATAACCCCTGATTTTAACCTGGGGGTCTATTTCCAATCTCCGAGGTTTTTTGCGGGACTTTCTTCCAAGCAGCTTCTGGAAAATGAATATGGCATCTCGGAGACGTCGAGCGGGGCTACCTCTTTTACCCGGCTGATGCGTCACTTTTACCTGATGGGGGGAGCGATCTTTCCTTTGAATGACATCATAGCGTTCAGACCCTCCCTGCTGGGGAAATATGTTAAAAATGCACCCCCACAGCTTGATCTGAATGCCAGTTTCCAGTTCGACAAGACGTTCTGGATAGGTGCTTCCTACCGGACCATGCACGCCATCGCCTTCCTGGCTGAATTCCAGTTGAAACCCTGGATGAGGCTGGGCTACTCTTTTGACGTCTACCTGAATGAATTGTTGCCCCATAATTATGGTTCTCACGAATTCAGGCTTGGATTTGATGTGAATGTTTATCAATTTCGCATGAAAACACCCAGGTATTTCTAACGGAGGGTGAAAGATGAACAACATTCCAGGCAGGAAATTAAAAAATCAATGAAATGAGATACAGGATAATTATTCTGGTTCTTGCGATCACCCTCACAGGGATCTCTGAGGGGGTGGCTGGCAACAGGAAAGCGAACCGCTATTTTGAGCTGTACAAATATGCCAAGGCAATACCCCTGTATAAGAAAAGTGCGGAGAAAGGCAGTGAGGCTGAAAAAAGGGAGGCCACCTTCCGTTTGGCCGATTGTTACCGGATGATCAATGACGTGAAGGAGGCGCGCTCCTGGTATGCCAGAGGAATCGAATTTTACGATCCGGACCCTCTCCACTACTATTATTTGGGACAAGCTTTGCGGAGCCTTGAAGAATATGATGCGGCAGAACAGGCGTTCCTGAAATATGCGGAACTCAATCCCGACGATGAGCGTGGACCCTTGTTTGCCCGCTATTCCAGGGAAATTCAGGAACTCGATATGCCTGATGAATTGGTTGAAATAAGTAATTCCACCTCCCTGAACAGCCCGTATTCCGATTTCTGCCCTGTCTTTTACAAGGAAGGGCTGCTCTTCACCTCGGACCGTTCTTCAGCGTTGATCGATGAAAACCTATACGGATGGACCAATTACGGTTATCTGGACCTCTACTATTCTCAACCGGCTTTTTTCCGTGATTTCTGGTCCGAAATGTCGGTGCCCCGCAGAATGTCGGACGTTTTTAACCAAACCTGGCATGATGGCCCCGCCAGCTTTTCATCTGATTTTGAAACCATCTTCATTACCCGTACCACGAAAATGAAGGTGAAAAGAGATGAGAACAACTTTCGTACCAGCTTATTAAGGATTTATTCCGGCGAAATAACGGGAAACCAGCGTGTCAAATATGAGCCATTTCCCTATAACAGCGAAACCTATTCGGTAGGACACCCTACGGTATCGGCCGATGGGTCCAAAATGATCTTCTCCTCTGATATGCCCGGCGGATTTGGCGGAAGTGACCTCTATATCAGTGAGAAAAACGGCACTGAGTGGTCTCAGCCGGAGAACCTGGGACCTCTGGTGAACAGCTTTGGTAACGAGGTTTTTCCTTTCTGGTTAAATGATACGACCTTATATTTTTCCTCTGACGGTCATTTCGGGTATGGCGGGCTTGACCTGTTCGAATCACGATGGGATGGCAAAGTATGGCAGGCTCCTGAAAATATGCGCAAACCCGTCAATTCATCCTATGATGATTTCGGACTGGTCTTTCACAGGGATATGAATGAAGGCTTTTTCAGCTCCAACAGACCAGGCGGATTGGGTGCCGATGATATCTATGCCATCCGTAATTATTCAGGAATCCCATCCAGGATTTGGGAAAAGCCGAAAGAGGGTCAATTGCTGGCATCAGGCCCGTTTCGGGCTTGCGGATATGTCAGGGATAAAATCACGATGGATCCCTTGCCGGAGGCCTCGGTTTTTGTGATCAATTCAAAGACCCATGATGTCTATGTCTTCCGTACCGACACCTCGGGGCTTTATTGCCTTCCCGTGGAGAAAGATCTTTTGTATGTTGCCAAAGCGATGAAGCCGGGTTATTTTGATGACTGCGTCACTTTCCGTTTTTCTGCTCCCGACTCCGCGGAAACCAACACGGTTCCCCGCGATTTGCTGCTTGACAGGTATGAGGTGAATAAGACCTTCGTCCTAGAGAACATCTATTATGATCTTGACAAATGGCATATCAGGCCCGACGCACGGCCACCGCTCGATCGCCTGGTTCAGTTGATGAAACAGTATCCCATTGCGATCGAACTTTCATCCCATACCGACAGCCGTGCTTCACACGAATACAATGATATTTTATCGCAGAGGAGAGCCGAGGCGGCTGTGCGCTATATCACCCTGAAAGGTGTGAATCCCATGCGGATGGAAGCACAGGGGTATGGAGAAACCAGGCTTGTCAACCGGTGTGCCGACGGGGTGCCCTGTTCTGAGGAGGAACACCAGGCCAACCGGCGTACTGAGTTCAGGATTCTGGAAACGGCATCGGATTATTACGGCAGGGAACCCTTTAATCCCGACATTTTCAGGGATGGGGAGAAAATCCCTGTTCAGGTACTTGATCCCGATTTCTTCAAAGGATGCCTGCAAACGCCGGCCGGCGATGATACTACAGTAAAGGAACCTGCCGCGGAGACGGCGAAACAGGCGGTAAGCGAACAGGGCACCAAGCCCGCTGCATTACCCGAAACGCAGCAGATTCCGGCAAGTGTTCCCGGCACAGAGCTGTCTGTGGATTTCATGTCGCCCGATACGGCCACTTTCTTTACGGTTCAGATTATTGCAAACCTGACCCCTATCGACATGGAATCAGCGATTTTTAAAGGGGAGACCGGCGTGTTCGAAAAGCAAATCGGGAACTATTTCAAATATTTCACCGGCATGTATGGTACATACAACGAGGCTGCCTCAAAGCGCAGGCAAATTGCCCCGAAATTCCCGGGCTGTTTTGTCGTGGGATTTCATGAAGGCAGGGCCGTGACTTCAGGGGAGTTGAAAGCCATTCTCAATCAGTAATCCGGATTGTAATCAATCGAAGTCAGATATCTGAATAATAAAGCCGGGCAGAAATTTTTTCTGCCCGGCTTTTCTGTTGATAAAAATTGATTAAATCAGGCGGCCACTGCGGAACCGATCAGGAAGGTGGCTGCCAGGGCAACGATGGCGTACAATTCAGGAAAAACTGCCAGGATCATGGTTTTACCCCCTACATCATGCCCTTGTCCGATGGCAACGATACCGTTGGCACATACCTGGCCTTGCCTGATGGCCGATAAGAGTTGAACAAAGCCCATGAAAATTCCTGAAAATAAAACGGCACACGATTGTATCCACGTAATTTCGGGAGTCAACAGGTTAAAGAAATTGCTGACCAGAAAGTACCCCGCAAATCCATACAATCCCTGGGTTCCCGGGAGCGCTGACAACATCACGTATAAGCCAAAGGCTTCACTGTTCTTTTTCATGGATCCGATGGCTGCATTTCCGGCAATCGTAGTCCCATACGCGCTTCCAACGCCTGCCATACCAATCATTAAGGCAACTCCAACATAAGCTAAAAAAATAGGTGTCATCTTAGGTCTTTTTAAATTGTTATTAATTGTTTTTATTCTGTAACAACGGAAATGTTTTGTTCAAAGGGGGTATAAGGTTTCCCCCCGCCGGTAAATCCTGCATTTTTGTAAAATTCAACGAAAGTCAGACGCATGGGATGAACAAAAGCGCCCAACGCACACATGAAGATGTTGATCCCATGTCCGATTACCAGGATGATGATCATGACCAATGGTCCCAGGATAATGTTGTCGGGTTTCAGACTGACGGCCAACTGGTTAAAAACAAACCCGAGAATGCCTCCTGAAATGGAGAGGGCAAATAGCCGGATGTAGGAAAGAAGATCTCCGAAAATCCCTGAAATCATTCCATATGCATCCCATAATCCTGCTCCGATGTTGACAAATACGTTTCTCTTGGGGTCATTCAGCAGGAAGATAAGCACCCCGGCAACTCCCAGAATGATATTCTGGATGATCCCGGCTGCAGGTTTGGCTACAACCTCTGCTGATTTCAAACCCAAAAGTATCCCGGAACCCACGATAAGGATAAGCCAGCCAATCGTTGCAAAAGAATATCTGAAGCCTTGTGATTTCTTGATATTGAACACCTTCACGAACATTCCGAAAAGGATCTGTGCAGCACCCAGAATCAGTGACAGATTAAACAATTTGTTAGTATCCAGCATGAATTTCTTCACGGATTCCAGGAAAGGAATGTTGGCATCCGCCAGGGGAATTCCGAAGAAAGTCCCTGTAAGGGAACCAAAAATGATGGTAGCCAGGCCGAGCCACTGTGTCAGACTCAGGATATCTTTCATTTTGGGCACCCTTGGTTTTGCCAGGGTGGCCCCAATCACCATCAGCAATCCATATCCGGCATCTCCCATGCAAAAACCGAAAAACATCATATAGAACGGAGCGAAATACGGTACCAGGTCAATTTCCGTTTGGTTAGGTAAGTCATAGAGGCGGGCAATTACCTCATAGAGCCTGGCAAACCTGTTGTTTTTCAGCAGGATGGGTGATTTAACTTCCTGGTCGGGGGGTGAGGCGATATACAGGACTTGCTTTTTATCCAGAAATTCATCCAGCTCTTTTTTCCGCGTTTCCGGCACAAAGCCTTCCATCACCATGACCTTTCCTTCAACTTGGCCCGATGTCTGCTGAAGTGCATTTTGACTGTCGAAGTCATCGCGAAGTGAATCGTAATACCCGATCAGCATGCCTTTACTGCTAGCCGCTATCTGTGCCATTTCGTCATGAAGGTTTTTTATATTCCCCTGAAGCTCTTTTATCTCAGCACGAACGGTACCCAGTGAACTCTGTGGAAGAAAGACCTGTTCGATCCCCGGTAATTCGGCGAATTCTGAAAGGTCTTCTCCCTTGCGGTCTATTTTGACAAAATAGTAATACCCTCTTTCCTCATGGACGATACTTATGTAATGATCTACCGTCCACTGAGATTCGAATTTTTTGGCCGGACAGGTGAAAAACCTGAACTCCAGCCCGGCAGATTCAAGCCGGGCAAGATGGTCCCAGTCAAAATTTCCCCAGGGGTCCAGTTGTTTTTCCTCTTTCTCGAGCCGGGCAAGTTGATGTTGCGCAAACTCCTGTTCCTTTTCGATTTCTTTTATTCTCCGGTAAACAGCCTCTCCATTAGTGAACCCTGTTGCCTGACTTTCCGGGGATGATTTGAACCAATCCAGTTTCTTAACAGATTGCTTCACGTCGGAAATCCGCCGCATCAGTTCCTGCATCTCAGCGGTCGGCTCCGAAATTTTCTTGTCAATATGGACCACTCCCAGATTCCTGAGATCGTTCAGAAATTCAGCATATCCGCCATGATAGACCAGGAAAGCGTATTTATACATGGGTACAATCATGTCTCTTCCTCCTCTTCGATGTGTTGATTCTGCTGTTTGTTTTTCACAATTTTCTGTGCCGATTTGGAGAGGTTGTCCTCATCTTCCAGAAACCGTTTGATTTTCCGGATGGCATCCTGGAACCCGGGAATCTGCACCTTTTCATAGAGGTTCACTTTCTGGGTGGTTTTTTTCCGGGCGAAGTCGAGGAGTTCCATTTTTTTCAGGAATACCTCCCTTTCCACGGCGATACCGGTGAGTTTGCGGACAATCTCCACGCCGTCGGCATACCATAGAGGTTGGTTGAAACTGTTCAGGCTGCCGGTTTCAAAAATCACCTCATCGAGCACCGGTGTGAATACTCCGGCAATTTTTTTTGAGGCGAGTCTGACATCTTTAATCCTGATCAGGTCATTGTCGAACTCTCCCCACAACCGCGACATCCGGGTGTACTGCTGGCTCTGGTTCAGGAGTTCCTGGTCAAGGGATGAGGCTTTGTCACGGGCTCTTTTGACCTCCATGCGGAGGGCCGACTCCTTGTTTTTGAGTGTCGGCAGCGCCCGCTCCCTCACCTTGAGCTGCTTCTCCAACCCCTGAAGTGCTGTTTTGTTATATTGTACTTTTATTGCCACGAAGAAAAAATTAGAATATCAGAATATCAGAATTTGCCAATAACCTTAACCTCAACCTCAACCGTCACCGAAATCAGTTTTTCCAGAACTTCTGCACCAGGTTTTCCCTGATGGCGACTTCGGCTTTTGAAAAGAACTTTCCGAAGAGTTCCCACGAGATGTCGAGCATGGTGTCGGTATCAACGTTGACATCGATGGCGAGCAGTTTCAGGGAGTATTCCCTGGCAAATTCGAGGGTTCGTTCGTCGTAGTCGGTGAGGTCGAAGCCGTTTTCCAGTTTGGTTCGGGCGTTCACCGAGTCGGCGAAGAGGCGGATGGCGGCATTCATCACCTGGGGATGGTCCTCGCGGGTCTGTTTGCCGATCACGAGCTGTTTGAGACGCGACAGGGAGCGGAAGGGGTCTACGATGACCTTTCCGATTTCGGAATCGCGGCGCAGGAAGAGCTGTCCCTCGGTGATGTACCCTGTGTTGTCGGGGATGGCGTGGGTGATGTCGCCTCCCGAGAGGGTGGTCACGGCAATGATGGTGATGGATCCTCCCGTGGGGAACTGGACCGCTTTTTCATAAATACGGGCCAGGTCGGAATAGAGGGATCCCGGCATGCTGTCTTTTGACGGGATCTGGTCCATACGGTTGGAAACGATGCTCAGGGCGTCGGCATAGAGGGTCATGTCGGTAAGGAGTACCAGTACGGCCTCGTTTTTGTCGACGGCGAAATATTCGGCGGCGGTAAGGGCCATGTCGGGCACCAGGAGCCTCTCCACGGGCGGGTTGTCGGTGGTATTCACAAAACTGATGATGCGGTCGAGGGCCCCGGCGTTGTCGAAGACATTCTTGAAATAGAGGTAATCGTCGTTGGAGAGTCCCATTCCGCCGAGGATGATCTTGTCGGCTTTGGCGCGCAAAGCCACCAGGGCCATCACCTGGTTGTAGGGCTGGTCGGGGTCGGCGAAGAAGGGAATCTTCTGGCCGGTGACCAGGCTGTTGTTCAGGTCGATGCCGGCGATCCCCGTGGCGATGAGGTTGGAAGGCTGGCGACGCCGTACCGGGTTCACCGAGGGGGATCCGATATTGCGGGTTTCTCCGTTCACTTCGGGCCCCCCGTCGATGGGTTCACCATACGCGTTAAAGAAGCGCCCCGCCAGCTCATCACTGACTTTCAACTGGGGAGGCCTTCCCGCAAAGCTCACTTCGGCATTGGTGGGGATTCCCTCCGTACCTGAAAAAACCTGCAGGGTCACATCCCTGCCTATGATTTTTACCACCTGGGCCATCCGTCCGTCCACGATGGCAATCTCGTCATAACCTACATTGTCGGCCTTCAGGGTAACCGTGGCCTTGGTGATGTTGGTCAGACGCGTGTATATTTTCTGAAATGACTGAGTTTCCATAATTGTCGTTTATTATTAGCCTTTCCGGAGATGCACTTCCGCGTATTAATTCATCCTTTCCTTTAGCAATGCCTGCAATTCGCCCTCATATCGTTCGAACTGCCCGGATCCGAATTCCGAATAGTTCATCTGCTTGAAGAGGTTGATGATCTGTTTGAAATAGGAGCCCACCGCTTCGAAGTTGTCGAACCGGAAACTCATCTCAGTAACATCCAGCACTTTGGAGAGCATGTATTGCTGCCGTTTGATGGGTGTGACGGCGTCGATTTTGTCGAAGGCATCCTGCTGGAGGATGACGAAGTCGATGAGTTCCGATTTCCAGTAGCGTTCATGGAAACTGATGGGAACGCCGTCGTCTCCGAGGATGTTGATCTGTTCCTGGGCTTCCTTACCGCGGTAGAGGATGTCTTTGGCATGGAGGACGTCAGAGAGCCAGTGGTCGGAGACGTTCTTTTCGAGGTATTCCTGTACTTCGGGGTATTCGAGGTATTTGGAATAGCTGTCGATGGGGTCTATGGCGGGATAGCGTTTGCTGTCGGCGCGGGCCTGGGAGAGGCCGTAGAAGCAGCGGGCGGCTTTGCGGGTGCTTTCGGTGACCGGCTCTTTCAGATTGCCCCCTGCCGGGGAAACGGTTCCTATGAAGGTGATGGATCCGGGTTTGCCGTTGTTGAGGTATACATATCCCGCGCGGCTGTAAAAGTTGGAGATGATGGCCGAGAGGTCCATCGGGAACGCGTCGGGACCCGGCAGTTCTTCGAGGCGGTTTGACATTTCGCGGAGCGCCTGGGCCCAGCGGCTCGTGGAATCAGCCATCATCAGCACCCGGAGGCCCATGGAGCGGTAATACTCCCCGATGGTCATGGCGGTATACACCGACGCCTCGCGGGCGGCGACCGGCATGTTGGAAGTGTTGGCGATGATGATGGTGCGCTCGGTCAGCTTTTTGCCTGTCCGTGGGTCATCGAGTTCCGGGAATTCGTAAAAGATCTCCACTACCTCGTTGGCACGTTCGCCGCAGGCGGAAATAATCACGATGTCGGCTTCCGCCTGTTTGGAAATGGCATGCTGCAATACCGTCTTGCCGGTTCCGAAAGGTCCGGGAATAAAACCGGTGCCCCCTTCGGTGATAGGATTCAGGGTATCCATGCAGCGTACGCCCGTTTCCAGGAGACGGAAAGGCCTCGGCTTCTCACGGTAAGCCTTGATGGCGATTTTTACCGGCCACTTCTGAACCATGTCCAGTTCAAACTCCTTCCCTTCCTCATCTTCGATGACCGCAATCTTGTCATTGACGGTATACTGACCTTCGGGGACCACCTTTTTGACCCAGTAGGAGCCCTCCATCTTGAAGGGTACCATGATCTTGTGGGGCATGTCGTTTTCGTTGACTTCCCCGAGCCAGTCGCCGGCAATCACCCGGTCGCCGGGTTTGGCCAGGGGCTTGAAATCCCATAGCTTCTCCCGGTTGAGGGGATCGGTATATTCTCCTCTTTTCAGAAATATCCCCTCCATTTTGTCGAGGTCGTTCTGCAGTCCGTCGTAGTTGCGCGAGAGGATCCCCGGACCTAGGGTGACTTCCAGCAGGTGCCCCTGGAATTCCACTTTCGAACCCGGTTTGAGTCCACGGGTGCTCTCGAAGACCTGGACATAGGCATTTTTCCCGACCACCTTAATCACTTCGGCCATCAACTGTTCATCCCCCAGGGTGATGAAGCAGATCTCATTCTGGGCCACCGGCCCGTTTACTTCCACGATGACCAGGTTGGCAATGATCCCGGTCACAGATCCCGTGGTTTTATCTTTTCTTTCCATATGCGTTCGAAAATTCTTCAGGAAATTCAAAACTTGTTTCTATATCACTCAGTAATTGGTTGAACATTGCCTGTCCCCGCTCATAGTCGAGGTGAAACCATCTTTCCGCCAGGAAGACCTTGAGCAGATAGGCGAGGACCCTTTCCACCGAGAAATAGTGGAAGAAGGTGATGTCATCGAGGAAATTCCATTGGCGGCTATCCAATTTAAACTCCCTTTCGAGGAGGTTTTCGGTTTCGAAGATCTGGATAAGCTGGTCAACATCGGGGTAGTCGACTGTCAGTCCGAAGTCGCGGGTTTGGTTTTTTCTGACAGCCCTGGCGACCAGGTTATCGCCGGTCACCGCTTCCTCGAATTGAAAGCTGTGCTTCCGGCCGTTCAGCGCCAGGAGGATGTTCCCGGTATCCATGCGGTAGGAGGCCACTTGCCTGACAAATTGGTTCGGGGCCTTTTGCAGGGTGTCGAAGTATTCACAGGTCAGAATACGGTCTGCTTCCTCAAGGGTGATTTCTTCTTCGACCTCTTCCCTGGTGCGGAGCAACTGTCCGAACCGGTAAAGGTACCGCGGGAAATCCTCAGGCCGGCTCTCCTCAAAAAGCTTGGGCAGGATCAGGTGGTCGGCCTGCTCTTCCGTGAGGTTTCCCCGTTCGTCCCATGGTTTTTCCTTCCGGAACATCCTGTTGAGAAGGTTCTGGTTGTCGAAGGGGAAATAGAAGAGTTTCGCCAGCCTGAAATCGTCGGGGTGGAGTTCATCGCGCAGATATTCCTTGATCCGGGATGTGCTGAAATGGAGTTTCTTGTCGTCCTGGATAATGTCGGGCAGTCCGGCGATCAGACAGTAATAGTTGCGCCTGCTCATTTCTCCTCCCCGAAAAGAAGATGACTGGTTTTGGGCCGCAGGTAGGCTTTCAGGAAATTCAAGAAGTCGTCGTCGGTGAAGCTTATCAGATAACTCCCGTCGGCCGGCCCGATCTTGAAGCCTGTTCTGACATCGGGCGAAAAGGAGAATTCCAATCCTTTGTTCATCTCGGCTGCCAGGCTCTGTTTAAAGAATTTTTCCATCGTGGCCTTATCCCCTTCCGGAAGGATAACGTTCATGTCAAAGCTTTCCTTCTCCATCCATCCCTTTACGATGCCGTTGATGAGAGATTTGAGATACTCTTTGTCGGCAAAGGTCTCTTTCACCGGAGGCTGGATCACATTCATCGAAACGAGGGAAGCCACCTGCTGTTTCATTGCTGAGATGGCCTGGTTAATGGTCATCCTGAGCTCCGAATCCACATGGTTCTTGAATTCCTGCGCTTTTTTCCGCGTATCCGCCATCACGGACACAGCGGCCTTCTGCGCCTCTTCTTCGATCTGTGCTGCCTTCTGATGCGCTTTTTTCAGGATGTCATCAGCCTCATCCCGGGCTTTCTGAATCCCTTCGTTGTAAATAGCTTCAGTGAGCTGCTGAATCTTTGAATCCATATAATATCGTATTAATGATTTTCGTTTCTGTTCCCCGATTTAGCTGGTCACTCCGTGCCATAATGCCGGACTTCATGAGCTGGTTCTTACGACGCACAAATATAGTTTTTATTCATTTGTTGTTGTTTGAAACACGGGTTTAAATTCATGAGAATGTCGGGGTGTTTTATAACATATCTTTTGTAAATTGGCGCCTTTGAACCTGAAAAGAGATGACGGTCGGCCAGTTGTACCAATTATTCCAGAGCCATCCCCTGGTGACCACCGACAGCAGGAGGGTCCTGCCGGGAGCTATGTTCTTTGCCTTGAAGGGGGAGAATTTCGACGGGAACAGGTTTGCCGTTTCTGCCCTTTCCGCGGGGGCGGCCTGTGCCGTGGTCGATGATCCTGCAGTAGTGGCTGACGAACGCTTCATCCTGACCGGCGATGTTCTGAAGACGTTGCAGGATCTGGCGGCATATCACCGGCGGAATCTGAATCTGCCCATCGTGGCCATCACCGGCACCAACGGGAAGACCACAACGAAGGAACTGATCGCCGCCATTCTGGCAAAGAAATACCGGGTGGGGTACACCCGGGAAAATCTGAATAACCATATCGGTGTGCCTTTGACGCTGCTTTCCATGACCCCGGAAACCGAGATCGGCATCGTGGAAATGGGGGCCAACCATCCCGGTGAAATTGATTTTCTTTGCCGCATCGCCAATCCTGATTTTGGATTGATTACCAATGTAGGAAAGGCCCATCTCGAGGGATTCGGCAGTTTTGAGGGGGTGCTCAAAACCAAAAGTGAGCTTTACAGGTATCTCGAAGAAAAGGGAGGTACCATCTTCATCAACGGGGAGAATCCCATCCTTCGCGCTGCCGCCGGGGAAGGTCTCGAAAAAGTGTGGTACGGAAAGGGGGAGGATGGTCTGGTGTGCGGAGAGGCAACCGGGAGTCTCCCTTTTTTGGGTGTAAAGGCCAGGATCGGTCATGCCGGAATGACGGTGGAGACCCGGCTGGCAGGGGGGTATAACCTCGAAAATGTGCTGGCGGCCATGGCTGTGGGGAGTTATTTTCAGGTCAGCCCGGAAGAGATCAAAAGCGCTGTTGAAGGCTACATCCCTTCAAACAACCGGTCGCAGTGGATCAGTACGGGTTCCAATGAAATCATCATGGATGCCTACAATGCCAATCCCGGCAGTATGACAGCCTCCATACGCAACTTTCTGGAAATCCCCCATCTCCGGAAACTCTTTATCCTGGGCGATATGCTTGAACTGGGAGCGGCTTCGAAGGAAGAACACCAGCGGATTGTCAACCTGCTGGCGGAAAACGTTAAAGAAGGCGTTTGGCTGACAGGCACTTCTTTTGACGCAACCAGCCGGCCGCCGGGATTTCTTTCGTTTCCCGAAACGACCAGCCTGGCTGATTACATCAGGGCGAACCCTCCCTCGGAATCCCTGATCCTCATCAAAGGCTCCCGCGGTATGCAACTGGAGAAACTGGTCTCCTTGCTGAGTTAATTGACGGGCGGTTTTTCCACTTTCAGAACTTCGGAAATCGCCTGCACAAAGGTGGCCTTCGGCAGGGCACCCATGGCCATCTGCGGCTGCCCCTCCATAGGGACGAACAACAGCGACGGAATGCTCTGGATCCCGAACAAACCGGCAAGTTCACGCTGATCTTCGGTATTGACCTTGTAAATCACCAGCTTGTCGCCATACTCCCTCTGGAGCTCTTCCAGCACGGGAGCCACCATCCTGCACGGTCCGCACCAGTCGGCGTAAAAATCAATCAGACAGGGTACGCTCCCTTCATATTTCCACGCTTTATTCGCTTCCCAATTATAAACCTTCTCCTTGAAGGTTTCGGTTGTTAAATGCTCTAACATCTTCTTAATAAATTTTATTGCGACGTATTTAAATATCTATATATTTCCATGCAAAGATAATGCCATTTGGATAACCAGCATTCGCCGGGGTTGAAAAAAGGGAAATAATTGTAATTTTGTCACGCTATATACCAAAAATGGCAGAAAGGGAAAAAGTTCCGGGAGGTGCAATCCAGATGGCGTCGCAGTTGCGGCGGCCGGTTTTCAGGAAGATCGGCGAGGTTGCCGACGCCTTACAACTCGAAGTGTATGTGATTGGGGGGTATGTGCGGGATTTGTTGCTGAAGCGGAGGAGCAATGACATAGACATCATGGCCGTAGGGAGCGGTATTGACCTTGCGGAAGCCGTTGCCGGGGCTTTGGGGATCAAGGGAGGTGTCGTCGTTTTCCGGAATTTCGGGACTGCCATGCTCAGGTACCGTAACCTCGACATTGAATTTGCAGGTGCGCGGAAGGAGTCGTACCGTCACGACAGCCGCAAGCCTTGGGTAGAGGATGGCACTTTGACGGACGACCAGCGGAGGCGTGATTTTACCATCAATGCCATGGCCATTTCGTTGAACGGCGGGACCTACGGCCGGTTGACCGATCCCTTTGACGGGGTGGGGGACCTGATGCGGAAGCTTATCCGCACCCCCCTTGACCCTGACATCACCTTTTCGGATGATCCCCTGCGGATGATGCGGGCCATCCGGTTTGCTACCCAGCTCAATTTTGAAGTGGAGGACGAGACCCTGAAGGCGGTATCGCGCAACAGGGAACGGATTAAGATAGTCTCTGCCGAGAGGGTGGCTGATGAGTTGAACAAGATCATCATGGCCGGCCAGCCGGGCCGGGGATTTATCATGCTGGAAGAGACCGGACTCCTGGAGATCATTTTTCCCGAGCTTGCCCGGCTAAAGGGCGTCGAATCGGTCAGGGGCATTGCCCACAAGGACAATTTTTACCATACCCTGAAAGTGCTGGATCAACTGGCTCCCCATACCGATAACCTATGGTTGCGCTGGTCGGCCCTATTGCACGACATTGCCAAACCGGCCACCCGAAGGTTCGTCGAAGGGCAGGGGTGGACCTTTTATGGCCACAACATTCTGGGGGCCCGCATGATCCCCGCGATTTTCAGGCGCATGAAGCTCCCCATGAATGAAAAGATGAAATATGTGCAGAAGATGGTCGACCTGCATATGCGCCCCATCGTGCTTTCGGAAGAAGAGGTGACCGATTCGGCGGTCAGGCGCCTTTTGTATGAGGCGGGCGATGATATCGACGACCTGATGACCCTCTGTGAGGCGGACATCACCTCGAAGAATCTGAACAAGGTGCGAAAGCACTTCGGGAATTTTCAGCTGGTGCGCCGCAAACTCCGGGAGATCGACGAGAAAGATGCCATCCGCAATTTCCAGCCTCCCGTGACCGGGGAGGAGATCATGGCTGTCTTCGGCATCCCTCCCGGGAAAGAGGTGGGCATCATCAAGAACGCCATCAAAGAGGCCATCCTCGACGGCACCATCGGCAATAACCACGAGGAAGCCCGGACGCTGATGCTGGAAAAGGCTGCAGAACTGGGACTCACACCCAAATAAGGCTGAGACTAAGATTAGTGGCGAAATCGATAAATCATCAAATCTCCAAAACAAGGCTGAGGCTAAGATTTTTGGCGAATACCGCTGGAGCCCTGGGAGGTTAAGGTTGCGGTTTCCGCAACATGAGCAAGACCGGCAAATGATCGCTGAAGCCACCCTTATACTGGTATCCCAGGTAAGTCCGTTTCAGCTTCGTACCGGTGAATTTTTCATCTTTCTCCAGCAAAAATGGTGCGTCGAGGATCCTTGCATCTCGGGGCCGGGTGAAAAGCCGTGCGGTGGTGTCCAGAAGGGCCTCGCTGATGATAATCTGGTCAAAGATATTCCATTGCGACTGGTATTTCAAAGTTCCCCGTTTTTCCTTCTCCCACCGGAAAGCGGTGTTGTAGAGCGCATCTGGGTTCCGGGTGATGTCACCCCCGGCACCCAGATATCGGCTCAGACTTTCATCCCGGGGCTGGTCGTTAAAGTCGCCCATGATGATGATGCGGGGATGGTGATATTTCTGCCGGAGATTGTCAACCTCGGAGCGGAGTCTTTCGGCGGCTTTCTTCCGCATGGGGCGGGTTTCCATCATACCTCCGTACCGCGACGGCCAGTGGTTGAAAAAGATATGGAGGGTATCTTCCCCTGCCAGGATCCCGCAGAGGTGGAGGATTTCACGGGTGTCGGGGATGGGGTCCCCGTCGGGGACAGGAGGAAAATAACGGTAGAAGAGGGGATTAAAAACGGAAGGACGGTAAACAGCGGCCACGTCGATACCCCGTTTATCGGGCGAATCCTTGTGGATGATATTGAAATTCCAGGTTTTCAGGAGCGGATGGCGGACCAGTTTTTCCAGGACCACTCGGTTTTCGGCTTCGCAAAAGCCGATGACCGCAGGGGGTTCCCAGTTGCCGGTATTGGCGATCACTTTCGACAGCGCCGTCAGCTTTTCATAAAACCGGTATCCTGTCCAGTGGCGACCCCCTTCCGGCAGGAATTCTTCATCCCGCTTCAGGGAATCATCTTCGGTATCGTAGAGATTCTCCAGGTTATAAAACATCACCGTCGCCAGGGAGGTTTCCTCCTGGGAACGTCCATACCGGGTGGATAAAAGCAGGGCGACGATCAAAAGAAGCCCGGAGATGATTCTCATTTTGGTTTTTTCTCAATCCTTTCATAAGCGCCCAGATCAGGGCCCTTGTCTGCCGTCCGGTCCATCCCTTTCATGTCAAAGGGGAACATCTTTGAGTAGACGGAGCTGCCCACATCTTTGGCAGGAGAAAGCGTGTCGAGTTCAAAATTCAGGTTCTTGTTGATATCGACGAATTTGGGGTCAAATTTACTCCCCTTCAGGATATTGTTGTAGTGGTTTTTGTCGGAAGTATTGAAGGTGTCGGGCACCTGCAGGATACAGTGGTCGAAATAGTAATTGAAGAGTTTCTCCTTGTTTTTTCCCAGTTCCAGTTCCAGGTTGTTGTTTCCGAAGATGATGGAATTCCCGAAATGGGCTTTGTTCAGGTCCCCCAGGAACACCAGGGTTTTGCCGTCGGAATTGGTATATTCCAGCACGTTGGAGATGGCCAGGGAGCTGGTGGTACGTGGTTTGCGCGAAAATCCCCCCCAGAAGTTGGCGATGGTGGTATGGTAAAATTCATATTCGCCGCCCACGAGGAGGGCCACCGCATAAAAACCGCAGTTGGCGATGACCGAATTGTAGGCTGAAATTTTGGACTTCAGCGCGAAAATCCCGGCATAGGCCATGTTTTCGATTTTGGTATTAGCCAGGGTAACTGTTGCAAAACCCTCATGTTCGATGGTTCCCACCTGCAAGCCGATGTTAGCATTTCGGATCTGGGCGTGTGTGAACTCATTCCCCTTGCTTCCCGAAAAGAGAAGGATCCCGTTCCACTGGTCGGGAATATTTTTATAGGCCTCCTCCAACCGGTCGGCCAGGAACATCACCGGATTATCGCGGGTTCCGTTCACCACGATGTTCCCCTTCACATAAAGGCCGGCTCCCTTGTGGAAATAAATCCGAGTGCCGGGGGCGATGGTAAGTGTCGAAAGGGTGTCGACATAAGCATAGTTATACACCAGGTAGGGTTTGTCATTCTCCCAGGTCTGATTTTTCAGGGTGGCGCTCTTGACAAGGTGAAAATCCTGCCCCCAGGCAATCAGCGGGATCACCTGCTCATTGAAATTGACGTTGAACCGGATGCTGTCCTTGACCACCATGGGGAGATTCTGGCCGTTGGGATCGACCGTCACTTCGACAAAGATGAAAATGCTGTCGTTGGGAGGGATTTCCAGGTCATAAATTTCGTTTCCGGCGATACCGTTCACATTCAGCCTGAAACTCGAAAACTCGCCACCTCCGACCTTGATACTTGAGATTAACAGTTTGTCCTTGTAAGGATTGAATACTTTCAGCAGGCGGGTGGTGGAGCCGATGGTGGAGAAAACCGTATCAAACATAACCGTATCGGCCGAAAAGCGCAACTGCGCATCAGGCGAATTCAGGTACCTTTCATCCTCACACGAGAGGATGAATAAAAAACCTAACAATACCACCCCTATTTGAAGCAGATTCCTTACCAAGCGATTAATTTTACGGAAAACGGAAAACCATAGAAAAAAGTATCCGTTTTGATGCTCCTAATTTACATTTATTAACAATTCAAAACAAATTATTTGACTTCCGAATTTTTTATTTTTTTGAAATAATGTACAATCCGCTGATCATCAGGAGTCCGTTCAGGATAAGAATTTCGAAGCCAAAGGTATATCCTCCGAGCCATTTTTCGGAGTTGGCTGAGATGAGGTAGGAAAGGGCAGGGGCTGCAACGGCGATGAGGGGTACCCAACGGTCGTTGATCTTTCTTTTGGTGAGCAGTCCGAAGAGGAAAAGTCCGAGGATTGGTCCGTAGGTATACCCGGCCACGGTGAAAACGGCCACCACCACGCTCTGGTCGTTAACGGCCCGGAATGCGAGGATGACGAGGATCAGCAGAATTGAAAAGGCCAGATGGGAGCGTGTTTTGACTTTTACCCGCCTTTCTTCGGTGAGTTGTTCCGCTTTCAGGAAGTCGATGCTCAGCGTAGTGGTCAGGGATGTCAGGGCGGAGTCGGCGCTGGAATAGGCTGCGGCGATGACGCCTATAAGAAAGGCAATTCCCACCGCCATTCCGAGTTTATTGAAGGCCAGCCAGGGATAGACGTCGTCGGAATGGGCGGGCAGCTGTAACTGCAGGTTTCCGGCATAGAGGTAGAGCAGGGCTCCCAGACAAAGAAAGAGGAAAACGGTGACGATGAAGGCTATGCTGAAGACGAGCATATTTTTCCGGGCTTCCCGGAGGCTTTTGCAGGTCAGGTTTTTCTGCATCGAATCCTGGTCCATGCCCACAATGACCAGGGTGATGAAAATTCCGGAGAAGAACTGCTTGAAGAAATTATTCCCTGACCGCCAGTCCCACGTGAAAATGTCAGACAGGGGAGAGGCGCCGATCTCCCGGGTCATGGTGCCGAAGTCCCAGCCCATCGACCTGGAAATGATGATAATGGTCAGCACGACCGCTCCTACGATGAACAGGGTCTGAAGGCTGTCAGTCCAGACGATGGTTTTGATCCCTCCCTTGAAGGTATAAACCCATATCAGGGCGATGCTGACGATGACCGTCACGTAAAAGGGGATGTTGAAGGCGTCAAAGAAGGCGATCTGAAGGACGCCTGCCGCCAGGTAAAGCCTGAAAGCCGCTCCAATGAGTTTGGAGAGGATGAAGAAGAAGGAGCCGGTTTTGTGGGAATATTTACCCAACCGCTCTCCCAGGAAGGAATAGATGGAAATCAGGTTCATCCGGTAATAGACAGGCAGGAGGAATCCCGCCACCAGCCAGTATCCCACGACATTTCCCATGACGAACTGCAGGTAGGAGAAGGCCGAGTTCCCCACTTCCCCGGGCACGGAGATGAATGTCACCCCGGAAATGGTGGCGCCGATCATGGCAAAAGCCACCAGGTACCAGGGGGACTTTCGGTTGGCAATGAAAAAGGTGTCGGTAGTGGCTTTTCTGCCCGTGAACCAGGCAATGGCCAGCAGGATCATAAAATATCCGGCTACGATAAAAAAAACAAGGAATGGATTCATCAGCTGCAAGTTAATGGCGGAAGGCACGTTCACCTCCGGGAGTACGATGCGAAAATAGCGCTCTTATTCATTCGAAATCGGGATAGAGGAGGTATTTTTTGCGGATGGTCTTATACTGTTCGATTTCTGCGTTCCACGAAGCTGTGATTTCCGCTTCCGTTTTTCCTTCCCTGATCTCTTTGATCAACTGATCGTTCCCTGACAGCAGGTTGAACCACCGTTCGCTTGTCAGGAATTCTTTTTCGGAAGGGTAAAAATCCCGGGCCCTGAGGAAAAATGACAGGGTGAAATGCGGGACGGGATTCAGGGTTTGCAGATCGGTGCCGTAGCATGTTTTCCCTTCGTTGACAGGGTTATCGGCAATGCCGGGAATATCGCGGGGCACGAAGGTGAAGTTGCCCATCGAAGGAAGGGTTCCCCCGTACACCTGGAACGGGAAGGGGGTTCCCCTGCCGATGCTCACCGATGTGGCTTCGAAAAAGCAGAGGGAGGGATATAGCCTGACGGACTGGTAATTGGGAAGGTTTGGCGAAGGGGCCACCGGGGGTGCGTATGCCGTCAGGTGGGAGTAATTCTCCACTTTCACCACGTCAATCTGACAGGGTGACAATGCCTTGTGCCATCGTTCCCCGTTGATCATCAGGGCCATCTCACCCATGGTGCATCCGTGTACGACGGGTACCGGCACCATCCCTACGAAGGAGGTGAAAGCAGGATTCAGCAGCGGTCCGGCGACATAGTCGCCGTTAGGATTGGGGCGGTCCAGGACGACCAGTGGAATGTTATTTTCGGCGCACGCCTCTACAACCAGGAAAAGGGTCGACAGATAGGTATAGAACCGGCACCCCACATCCTGGATGTCAAAGACCACGATATCGATCCCTGACAGATGGTCGGCTGTGGGTTTCCGGTTTTGCCCGTACAGGGAGACAATCTCCAGGCCTGTCTTTTCATCCCTGCCGTCCGATACTGTTTCCCCTGCGGAAGCTTCTCCCCGGAAACCGTGTTCCGGGGCAAAAATCCTAATCACTGATATGTTGTTCTCAATCAGGAGGTCCGTAAGGTGTTTTTCTCCCGCCATGGCCGTGTGGTTGACCACCAGGGCGACACGCTTCCCCGCCAGCAGGGGCAGGTATTTCGCAGGCTGTTCCGCTCCCGTTGCCATCTTCTGCGCCGGAACCTGCCGCGACTGGCAGTTAACCGTCATAAAAAATAGAAAGAATGCAATTACAAACAATCTGAAACGTTCCATGTGTTTAAACTATTATTTTGTGATGGATCATTCCGAGAAACAGATGTAATATCCATGCAAACAAATCATTACGGTGGGTGCACATTTGCCTCAAGGCTGTTTCTCCACCGGAAGACGGCATGGTTTTATTCTGCGAAGATACCATTTTACGACAATCTTATTATTTTAGCCAATTTGAAACCTAGAAATTCATGCTGAAGTTCAAAATATCGATTGTGATCCTGTTGGGGTTGATGACCATGAACCTCTATTCCCGTGATTCCGGAATTCGGTCGTTTGAAAATGATCCCTGGGTAAAGTCGGAATTGGCGCGGATGACCTTGCGGGAGAAGATCGGCCAGCTGATCATTATTGATGTGTATCCCGGGCAGAGTGAAGCGCATAAGCGGGACATCATGAAGGTGATCGGACAGTATAAGCCGGGAGGCATTCTGATCATGAACGGTTCACCGGTGAAGACAGCCCGTTGGATCAACGATTTTCAGAAAGCATCGGGGGTGCCGCTTCTGGTGGCCGCCGATGCGGAGACGGGATTGGGGTTCAGGCTCGACAGCATTTCTAATTTCCCTGTCGCTCAGAGTCTGGGGGCTGTACAGGATACCGCTCTGGTTTATGAGATGGGCCGGCAGATCGGCAGGCAGTTGAAGAGCATCGGCATCAACATGAATTTCGCCCCCGTGGCCGACATCAACACCAATCCGGACAATCCGGTGATTAACATCCGATCCTTCGGGGAGCAGAAAGAGAATGTAGCACTGAAAGTTCTGGCCTATGCAAAAGGGTTGCAGGATGAAAGGGTGGCTGCCGTGGCCAAGCATTTTCCGGGGCACGGCGATACCAGGGGCGATTCCCACCGGGTGCTGCCCCTGTTGCAGCATTCCGCTGTCAGGATGGACAGTGTTGAGATGCATCCTTTCAGGGTGCTGGCACAGGAGGGCATTGCCGGTATCATGACAGCCCATCTGGCGGTTCCGGTGTATGATCCCTCGGGGAGGCCTGCCTCCCTCTCCCGGAAAATCGTCAACGGCATACTTCGGGAAAAACTGGGATATCGCGGACTGGTGATAACTGATGCCATGAACATGGCGAGTGTGGTCTTCCCTTCGGGAAGCGCTGACGTGGAAGCGCTGAAAGCCGGCAATGACATGCTGGAATTTGTGACGGACCTGCCAAAGAGCATTGCAGCCATCGAAAAGGCCATCTTTTCGGGAACACTCCGGGAGAAGGAGATCGATGAAAAATGCGCCAGGGTGCTGGCGGTGAAAAGATGGCTGGGACTGAATAACTACGCTCCTGCCGACCTGGCCCTGGTAACAGCGGAAATCAATAATCCGTCGGCCCTGGTGACGAGAAACTCCCTGGTGGAAGCAAGCCTGACCGTGGTGAAAAATTCGGGATTGCTTCCCTTGGCCCGTCTCGATACCCTGAAAATCGCCACCCTGGCCATCGGCGAATACGGCATCACCCCCTTTCAGCGAATCGTCTCCCGGTATGGCGATGCCGACCACTATTCCCTCGACAGGGACGCTTCTTTCACCCAGGTGGAGGAAATGGTTCGCAGGCTGAAGGGATATAACCTGGTGATCGCCGGCATACACGGAATCGGAAAATATCCCCGGAGGAACTACAATGCCACCGTCAGCCAGGCAGATGCCGTTCAGCGGCTGGTCAGGAGTACCAGGGTGATCACCCTGTTTTTTGGCAATGCCTATGCGTTGCGTCATTTCCCCGGAATAGAATGGTCGGAAGCGCTGGTGGTGGGTTATGAAGAGGATCAGGAGGTTCAGGAGCGGGCCGTTCAGATGCTCTTCGGAGCCCTCGATGCTGGCGGGCGGCTTCCCGTCACGGCCGACAAACGGTTTCCGGCAGGTATGGGCGTTGACGTAAAAAAAAATGGCCGTTTGAAATATTGCTCCGCCGAAGAAGCGGGCATCTCATCCACGTTTCTCACCCGGAAGCTCGACTCCCTGGCTTACGAGGGGCTGACAGAGAAAGCGTTTCCCGGATGCCAGGTGCTCGTGGCAAAGGACGGAAAGGTCATCTTCCATAAATGTTACGGCTACCTCTCCTACGACGGCAAGGAAGCTGTCACTCCGGACCACCTGTACGACTTTGCCTCGGTGACAAAGGTCTCGGGACCCCTGCCGGCACTTATGAAACTTGTCGATGAGGGCAAACTCAACCTCGACAGGAAAATGAGTTACTACTGGCAGGACTGGCGGAATTCCAACAAAGCAAATATCGTGGTCAGGGAGGTGCTCGCCCACCAGGCCAGGCTGCCGGTCGTCATTCCCTTCTGGACCTCTCAACTCTCCAAAAATCCCGAACGCAGGAAAGAGGTCTTCAAACCTTTCCCCACTTCCGCCAACTCGGTGAGAGTCGCCTCCAACCTCTATATGGAAAGGCGTTACATAGACACCATGTATGCCGAGATCCGCAACGTCCCCCTGCTGAAGTCAAAGAAATATACCTATACCTGCATGGGATTTCTGTTGTGGCCCCCCATCATCGAAAAGATCACCGGCATACCCTACGAACAATACCTGAAACACAACATTTACAGGCCTTTGGGGGCCACTATGCTGACTTACAATCCCTACCTCCATTTTCCGCTGAGCCGTATCGCACCCACCGAAGAAGACGATTATTTCAGGAACGAAGTGCTGCGAGGGTTTGTCCATGACGAAGGGGCGGCCCTGCTTGGCGGAATCTCGGGGAATGCGGGACTCTTCGGGACAGCCAACGACCTGGCCAAATTGTTCCAGATGTATCTCTGGAAGGGGTCTTACGGCGGTGTCAGCTTCTTCTCGGAAAAGACGGTAAAAGAATTTACCCGGGTACAATACCCCGGAAATAACAACCGGAGGGGATTGGGTTTTGACAAGCCATCCCTCGATAAAGAGATACATACTCCTGAAGAAAGATACCCGACAAAAAGCGTTTCCCCATCCAGCTACGGCCATACCGGGTACACAGGAACCTTCGTCTGGGCCGATCCCGAAAAACAGCTCCTTTTCATCTTCCTTTCCAACAGGGTGCATCCCACCCGGTACAACAACAATCTCTCCTACCTGGGAACCCGGTATGTGATGTTGCAGACCGTCTGCGATGCCGTGGAAAAAGGAATTTTCTAATTATTTAAAAGTTGTTAATTTGAAATTCAATTTTAAAGGCCCGACTTGATTTCATAGATTATAAACATTACCTTTATGATTTTCTAAAACCTTTTTTTTTAATACATAAAACTTTACAGCTATGGAGCGGAAAATCACCTTTAATGAGTTGCGCAAGATCAAGGACAGTTTACCTGACGGGTCCATCAGACAACTTGCCAGGGAGTTTGATGTATCGGAAGAGACCGTCAGAAACTACTTCGGTGGCGCCAACTACGACCACGGTACCTCGGTGGGAATTCATATAGAACCCGGACCCAATGGCGGAATCGTACTTCTCGACGATGCTTCAATCCTCGAACGCGCACAGGAACTCATCTCCCCGCAACCGGTATAACCCAGAAAAATATTTTTCCGAACAGGAAAACTGTCCTATCTTAGGGGCAGTTTTCTTTTTTTAAACCAATTACTATGAAAAAAACAGTTATTTGGACGGCTCTCGCGGCCATCCTTCTTTTATTTGCAGCCTGTGAAACGGAGAAACCCTTCGAACCTCTTTTCAACGGCGAGAATTTAGACAACTGGGAGCTTTTCGTGGGTTCTCCCCTGCGGGGTTTCGACAGTCTGGCCCTGGCGGCGACTCCTGAAAAACTCTTCTCAGTTACCGGTGACGGCGATGAAAAGGTGATCAGGATCTCGGGTGAGGTGAACGGCTCCATGGCCACCTGTGCATCGTATGCTGATTACCATCTGAAACTGATATTCCGATGGGGCGATTCTGTGTATACCAGCCGCAACAGCGGACTGCTCTACCACAGTTTCGGCGATTTCGGCGCCGCCTTCGGCACCTGGATGACCAACATCGAATGCCAGCTGATGCACGGCAACCTGGGGGATACTTACCTGATGAACAACACTGTTTGTGAGACGGCAGCCCTGAAGGACGATTCCACGGGAAGTTTCGTCTTCACGCCGGGGGCCGATCCTCTTCCTTTCGGGGCGAAAGCCAACGGCAACTCGGTGAAAAAAAGCGCTGACCATGAAAAGCCGCTCGGGGAATGGAATACCGTGGAACTATACAGCCTGGGGCAGACCACCGTCCATGTGGTCAACGGTGTGACCGTCATGGTGAACACCCTGACAGGGACCGCCGGAGAGGACGGGAGCGTCACCCCGTTGACGGGCGGAAAAATCCAGATTCAGTCCGAGGGGGGCGAACTCTTTGTAAAAAGTGTTGAAATACGGCCCATCACCAATATTCCTGCCGGAATCCTGTCGCAGAAATAAAAATATTCCTATTTTTGTCGCTCCTTTCGGAGAGATGGCTGAGTGGTCGATAGCGGCGGTCTTGAAAACCGTTGTCCCTTTGCGGGGACCGGGGGTTCGAATCCCTCTCTCTCCGCAAAAAATTCAGAAAAGGCAATATCAGGAACCGGAAAATTAACCTGTCGTCTCATTTGCCTTGGTTTAACGCGGAACGCTGGTGGTCTGTCCGTTGTTGCGCTCCCAGATGATCTGGTCGTTGCTGTTGGTATCCCCGTTCATGTTGTAGTCCCCCGTCCGGTAACCGGTCTGCCCGTTCTGCTTTTCCCAGGTACTCTGGTCGTCGGCGTTGATATCGGTATCGGAATATTCCGTGGTTGACTGGTTGCCGTTGCCCCCGAACATGAAAAAGATCCCGTTTGCCTCTTTTTGCCCCGCCATTCCGGATCCTTCGGTGATGTAACTCTGCTGTGCGGTAAAATCATAATTCAACACCCCGTTCACCAGCAAGAGGGGTTCATGTGACATCACCGGGAGGTGGTTCCGGTGTTCGACCATCAGGAAATAGCTGGCGTTTAGGTCGGGGACGCAGCAATCGTACCCTGCGATCGTTTCAATGCGGCCGTCCTTGTGGAGAAGGGCGGCTTTGCGGCACTGTTCGGCGTAATCTTCCGGGTTGCCGCTACGAAGTGATACCAGGACCCAGTCCACCACCGTCGGGGAATAAACCGCACCATCTGCCATGCTTGTCCCCGGGTCAAAAGCGTTCCCTTCGGCACCCATGTAAAGCCAGGGTTCCGCCTTATACGGCTGGCCGGGCGGCGCATATCCGATGTTGCCTTCATCACAGGTTTGCCCGGGAAGCATGCCCAAGCCATTGAGCGTGGTCCGCATCGGTTGGACATAGGTCGCCGAAGAGGACGGGTCTATCAATGCCCCTTCGAGGAAAATCACGGCTTCTAAGGAGATCTTTTGGAATCGGGTATTGACATAATCGTTCAAAGTCAGCGTTGAGGAGGTTGTCCCATCCGATACCGTGAGGGTTACGTCAAAAATGCCCTGCTGATCGTACAGAATGACCGGATTTTGAACGGAAGAGGAAGAAGGGCTTCCCCCCTCGAAACTCCACTGCCAGGATAGTGGTTTCCCGGGGGAAAGGTCGGCAAAGGCAACATAACTCCCCGGGCAGTTGTTTACCGATGATGCGGAAAACCCGGCTTCCAGGGGATTCGGAAGCTGGGTGACCCCGATTGTTTTCGGATTCACTCCTTCAGCCGTCAGGGTAATGGTCGCGGTGCGGACGGTCTTGAAAGGGTTTCCCGAAGCTGTCAGCAACAGGGTGGTGTTTCCGTTGCCGCTCCCGGGAGTCACCATGAGCCAGGGTTGGTCCGAAAACGCATTCCACGTGGTGTTGGACGCAATCTGAATGCTGGCGGTGCTCCCGGTTGTATAACCAATTCCGACCTCGGCCGGAGACCCTTCAAGGGTGGGGATCTCCAGGACGTTCAGAAAATCCTTCCACTGATCGGCAGTTGCATAATGACTTTGTGATCCGGAAGGGACATATAGTTTGCAGGTCTCTTTATTCACTTCATAAAAAACGAACGATGAGGAAGAGAGATCCGGGGGATTGACGGAACGGGCGAAAATGGAATTTAATGCCCAACAATAGGAAAATGCCTGATGTCCGATAAATGTCACCGAAGCAGGAATGTCGAGGATTTTCATTGTTTGGCAGCCCCAAAAAGCATAATTCCCAACCATGACTACGGATGAAGGCAGATAAATGGCTTTCAGTCCGTAACATCCATAAAAAGCGAGGTCTCCAACCGCAGTAACTGAAACGGGAAGATTAACGGAAGCCAGGATATCCTTATAATAAAAAGCCCTCTGGGGGATGGTGTTGGCAGGATATGTAGCGCGACCGTCTGAAGCGGTTCCCTCAGTCCCGGAGTAAGTGACGATGTTCACATCCCTGAGGTCGACATTTAAAAGCTGAGGCATTTCGTCACGCATGGTCTTAAAATCGCGGGCATCGATGGTTCCCGTCAGGCAGAGCGTGGTAGTGGTGGTCAGGGCCGTTCCCATGATGTTTTTCAGTTCGCCGGCCGTGAGGGCGGTCTTTGCAGTTTGATCGACGCGTACGATCTGGTCGCCATATCCCGGGGAGGAAATGGTGATGGTTCCCGACCGGGGCATTCCCGAATTGTTTTCGCCGGCAGTGATCATAACGGTCCTCTTCCCGGGACCACCACTCCCCGGCGCCACAGTGATCCATGGCTGATCCGCGGCAGCCGTCCAGGGGACACTCGAGAAAATCGTCAGTGAATCACTATCAGGAGTGGCAAACAGGGAATACCGGTTTTTTGAAAGAAAAAAACCGTCGAAAGCTTCAGGCAAATCTGTCGGGGTGAGGTTGATAATGGCTCCCTGACCTGAATTAAATTCAATGCTTCCCAGGAAATAATATGCGTCATCCCATCCTCCCCATCCCCAGTTGATGTGGAAATAGTCGGGTTCCTGGTACCCGTCCAGAATGAATGCGTGCCCGGCCGTCGTACTGCTACCCCTATAGAGAACCGGACGCAGGAGGTCCAGTTCCGAAATCATCAGGTCACTCCAGTCCGTGTCTGAAAAGTCACTTCTGGAAACATACCTGGCGTTGGGGGAATACCCGAAAAAATTCCGCATGGGTATCGGGGAGACGCTGGCTGCGGATCCGGAGGGACCATACGACATATTGACCGAAACGCCGCAATGGTACATCAGCGTGGCTACGGCATCATTCTGACCTGTGAGTTTGGCGGGCATCTCATTCCAGCGGTAGATGGTGGCCCCGAAATCGGCATGCTGAGTTCCGTAGGTCTCATCGTCGTAAGAATTGGAACCCGTTCCGACGGGAGGAAAATTCCAGTATTTCATGATCTGGGCCATGGCAGTGGCCACACAGCCCGTCACCGTATGACCGCAGGGACCGGCAGGATCGGCAGGGCACATCATGTTGTAATAACACCCCTGATTCCAGGTAGTTTTTAAAAGAGGTTCCACACCTGCCATGGTTCCGGAGCCTTCGGAAAGAGATGAGCTCAGATTGTCCCATAGCTGACCGCTATCTTTTTCAGGTCGTACCTTTCCTTTTTTGATGCCGGCAATCTCCCTTTTCCGCTCTTCCATCCAATTTGAAAATGCAGGCACCTCAACGGAAGCGTCAAACAATCCGTTGAAGGAATACCCGAGAATGGGACGGCTGCGCAGGTCAGCGGCCACCATGACAAAGCAGTTGTTAACCGTGTCATTGAAGACATAAAAAAGTGTGTCATCACCGGCTGTCGAAACAAATACCGGAGAAAACCGTGATTCTGAACGTTGCGCCCCAGTATCTTTGAATCTTCCTCCCGTGACCGAATGCATATGCCTCTCTGCAATGTCAACCGCTTTTTTTATGTTTACCGGTTGTGCGGCAGCATAAAAAACGGAAAAGACAAATGCGGCGGTTGCTATGTATTTCATTGATAAGTAGTTATTTTACAGATGGTTATTGCGGGATGCCCCCGTTATTCTTTCATAAACAGGCAGTTTGGCTGCGCTAAGATAAAACATCTTTAAAAAGGAGATATCCTGCAGGTCAAAAAAATCAGGGGTATCCCGGGGAAGTGAGGGAATGTTTCCCGGCGGATATTTTTTACGGGGATGATTACTGAAGTAATAACAAAATGCTATCTTTGCGCCATCAGAAACACGGGTGTAGCTCAGTTGGTAGAGCATCGGTCTCCAAAACCGAGTGTCGGGCGTTCGAGTCGCTCCTCCCGTGCTTCAAAACTGCTTCCTTCGGAGGCGGTTTTTTTTTGTCGCAATGCCGGGTACCAATGGAGTCCTTAGGTGTTGAGGTTAAGCTCTTCTGTTCTTCCGCTCTTCTAGAAGGATTGCAGCTGGCAGAGCTTGGTGTACCGTCCGTTGAGGGCGAGGAGGTCGTCGTGTTTTCCGGTTTCCACGATCTTTCCTTTGTGGAGGACGCAGATGAAGTCGGCATTCCGGATGGTGGAGAGGCGGTGTGCGATGACGATGGAAGTGCGGTTTTTCAGCAGTTTTTCCAGGGCATCCTGGACCAGTCTTTCCGATTCGGTATCCAGGGATGAGGTGGCTTCGTCGAGGATCAGGATATCGGGATTTTTGAGGATTGCCCTGGCGATGCTGAGCCGTTGCCGCTGTCCGCCCGAGAGCTTGCTTCCCCGGTCTCCGATCACCGTGTCATAGCCGTTGTCGCTTTCCAGGATGAATTCGTGGGCGTTGGCGACTTTTGCTGCCGTGATCACGGCTTCCCTGGAGGGGGATTCGACGCCGAAGGCGATGTTATTGTATATGGTGTCGTTGAAAAGGATGGCTTCCTGGTTGACGTTGCCCATGAGATTGCGCAGGTCGTGGAGTTTCAGGTCGCGGATATCGGTGCCGTCGATCAGGATCTGTCCTGCGGTAACATCGTAAAAGCGGGGTAACAGGTCTACAAAGGTGGTTTTCCCGCTCCCCGACTGTCCGACCAGGGCTACGGTACTCCCCTTGGGCACCGTCACCGACACATTTTTCAGCACCTCACGGTCGCTGTAGGCAAAGCTGACTTCGCGGTATTCGATGGAGTGTTTCAGACTTCCGACGGGCAGGGCATCCGGTTTTTCTTTGATTGTCACGTCGGCCAGCAGAATTTTGTCGATACGGTTCATTGAGGCGAGCCCTTTCTGGATGGCGTAGAGAGCGCTGGTGAAAGCTTTTGCCGGATTGATGACCTGGTAAAAGATGGCCAGGTAAGCGATAAAGGTCGCACCCGACAATTCGCTGTTTTGACTCAGGATCAGGGTGCCGCCGAACCATACGATGAGCACCATCACGAAAGTCCCCAGCAGTTCGCTGAGGGGGTGTGCGAGTTCGCGCCGCCACATCAGCCGGTTCATGATGGTACGGTACTGTTTCACCTCGCCGTTGAACCGGTTTTCCATTTTACCCTCGGCGTTGAACGCCTTGATGATCCGCAAGCCACCCAGCGTCTCCTCGATGATCGTGAGCATCAGTCCCATCTTGTCCTGCCCCTCGCGCGACACCTTCTTGAGTGACTTTCCGATCCTTCCGATGATAATACCCGTCGGGGGGAGCAACACCAGGATGAATAGGGTGAGGGTGGGGCTCAGGATTAGCAGGGAAACCAGAAATACGGCGATGAGGACCGGGTTTTTCAGAAACATGTCGAGCGAAGCCATGATGGAATTTTCCACTTCGGAGACATCCCCCGAAATGCGGGCCATGATGTCGCCCTTCCGTTCCTCGGTGAAAAAAGGAAGAGCCAGACGCAGGATACGGGCATAAATCTGCTGGCGGAGGTCCCTGACCACGCCGTTACGGATGAAAACCGTCTCCCGGGCCCCCAGGTAGGCAAATCCGACTTTCAGGAAAGTTCCGAAGGTAACCAGCAACCCTACCATGAGGAGCGACAATCCGGGGCCGTGGGCATTCTTGAATTGCGTCAGATAATAATAGAGATTGTGGGTGACCGAATCAAGGCTCACCGCCCAGGGCACCATGGTGTTGACATCTTCCGCCATTCCGAAAAGCATCTCCAGAATGGGGATCATCATTCCGACCGAAAAAACGGCAAACAGCGCCGAAAGGAAATGGAACAGAAAGGTCAGCCCCAGATGACTTTTGTAGGGAGGAATATATCTTTTGAGGATTTTCAGGAATTCTCTCATCGGCGTATTTGTTAAAAAATCCCGGTATAATTGCGGGGGGTGATCTGCAACAGCTCTTCCCTGACGGTTTCGGGGATATCGAGTGCGGAGATGAAAGTGCGGATGGTGTCGCGGGTGACCGGCCGGTTATGGCGGGTAAGTTCCTTCAGGGCTTCATAGGGATTGGGGTAATCCTCACGTCTGAGGATGGTCTGGATGGCTTCGGCGACCACTGCCCAGTTCGCTTCCAGATCGTCGTCGATCGCCTGCCGGTTCAGCAAAAGCTTATTCAGTCCCCGGAGCGTCGCTTCTATGGCGATCAGGGTATGTGCGAAGGGCACTCCGATGTACCGGGTGACCGTGGAATCCGTCAGGTCGCGCTGCAGCCTCGATACCGGCAGTTTCTGCGCCAGGTGGTCAAAGGCGGCATTGGCAATTCCGATGTTCCCCTCGGAATTTTCAAAATCGACAGGATTTACCTTATGCGGCATGGTCGATGACCCTACCTCACCCTCTTGCAGCTTCTGCTTGAAATAGTCCATTGAGATGTAGAGCCACAGATCGCGGTCGAGGTCCAGGATGATGCTGTTGATCCGCCGGAGGTTGTCGAAAACGGCTGCGTGATCGTCGTAGTGGGCGATCTGGGTGGTATGGCGTGACCGGGGAAGTCCCAGTTTTTCCCGGACAAAGCGATCAGCGAAGGCCTCCCAGTCAACAGAAGGGTAAGCGGCTGCATGGGCGTTGAAATTTCCGGTGGCCCCGCCGAATTTCACGTACAACGTCTGGTTTTTAAGTTGTGTGAATTGCTTCTCAAGACGTTCCACGAAGACCATGATCTCTTTTCCCAGTTTCGTCGGCGATGCCGGCTGACCGTGGGTGCGAGCCAACATGGTCACATCCTTCCATCCGGCGGCAAGTTCCTCCAGTTTGGAGGTAAGCCGCTCCAGGGCCGGGAAATAGACCTGGTCAAGGGCTTCCCGGATGGAGAGAGGCACTGCCGTATTGTTCACGTCCTGCGAGGTGAGTCCGAAATGGATGAATTCCTTCCAGGGAGCCAGTTCCAACTGATCGAATTTTTCTTTCAGAAAATATTCCACCGCTTTCACATCGTGGTTGGTGACCTTTTCGATTTCCTTAATCCTGGCAGCATCGTGGAGGCTGAAATCCCTGACGGTTTGCTCAAGCTGTTCCAATCCTTTGCGGGGAACGGCCATCAGTTGCGGCAAAGGCAGTTCACAGAGGGCAGTGAAATATGCAGTTTCAATTCTTACCCGGTAACGGATCAGGGCGAATTCGCTGAAAAAATCATCCAGCTTTTCCACTTTGCTGCGGTAGCGGCCATCAACAGGAGAAATGGCTGTTAATGTGTTCAGAATCATCGTGGTAATTTATGTGAACCTGGCAAAGGTAGCAAAATCCATGGTATGATTTTCGCATTGACCCGGCAGGCTGACTTTTTTCACTATTCCGGACCGAATAAATACCTACTTTCGTCGGCCTAAGGGGAAGATCCCCTGTAAAACCATCAGATGAAGCACTACTCCATTTCGCTGATCTCCTATCTGAACAGCCGTCCTTTTTTGTATGGTCTTGAGAACCACCCGATCAGGGATTCTATCCGGATTTTTCTGGATATACCTTCAAAGACCGCGATCAAACTGATTGATCACCAGGCTGACATAGGATTGGTGCCGGTAGGTGCGCTGACCGATCTTCCGGGGCACAGGATCATCAGCGATTATTGCATCAGCGCCGCAGGGGCGGTGCGTACCGTCGTACTGGCCAGTGACGTGCCCCTCGAAGAGATTGAGACCGTTCTTCTCGATTATCAGTCCCGCTCTTCCGTGTTGCTGGTCAGGGTGCTTGCCCGCTTCTTCTGGAAGAAGGAGTTTCGCTGGGAAAAGAGCAGCGCCGGTTATGAGAAGAAGGCGATTTCCGGGAAAACCGCCGCGGTGGTGATCGGGGACCGCGTCTTTGAGGTGGAGAAGCGATTCCGGTACATCTTTGATCTTTCGGCAGAGTGGATGAAGTTTTCCGGGCTGCCCTTCGTCTTTGCCGTATGGGTGGCCATGGAGGAGCTTCCGGCTGCTTTCCGGGACCTCTTCAATACCGCCGTCGGCTTCGGCGTGAAAAGCGTTCCGGAGGTAGAAGAACTGGTAAAGGACGAGTACCCCGGAGTGGACCTGAACTCCTATTTTAACGGGAACATCAGCTACCTCCTCAATGATCCGAAGCGACAGGGGATGGCCCGGTTTCTGGAACTGGCCACCCGGCTTCGCGAAATCATGCCCTGATGACACCCTGCTCTTACGAAATTTTACTAATTTAGAGCATTCAAAATTTTCAGTTGCCATTAGATTAGTGATGCAGGGATAATCGTTCGCATTTTTTGTTAATAATTTCATAATGATGATAACGAGGTTTTTACTGCCGATGTTGCTGGGATGTTTCCTGGCGGGTCCGGGTCGGAGTGAGGAGAAGGTGGTTTACAAGCTGAATATCAAGCAGGAGATTACGAAGGCCACGTGGCGGCAGACTAAACAAGCCTTTGACGCGGCCGATTCTGTCGGGGCGGAGCTTTTTCTGATCCACATGAACACTTACGGCGGAACGGTATCGGATGCCGACTCCATCAGGACAAAGATCCTGCAGAGCCCGATTCCTGTGGTGGTATTTGTGGACAACAACGCCGCTTCGGCGGGAGCGCTCATCTCCATTGCATGTGACAGTATCTATATGCGTCCGGGCGGAAGTATCGGGGCGGCCACGGTGGTCAATCAGACGGGAATTCCCATGCCCGACAAATACCAGAGTTACATGCGTTCCACCATGCGTGCCACGGCGGAAGCACACGGAAAAGACACCCTCGTTGTGGCGGGAGATACGATTTACAAATGGCGCCGCGATCCTCGGATTGCCGAAGCCATGGTCGATCCCCAGGTGTCGTTAGAAGGGATCATCGATACCGGAAAGGTGCTGACCTTCACCCCTGAGGAAGCCATCGCCAACGGCTATTGCGAAGGTCTTGCCGAAACTGTGGACGAGGTGCTCGCAAAAAACGGTTTTGAAAATGCCCGTATCGTGGAGTACAAACCCTCCTGGATAGAAAAGATCATCGGTTTTTTGGTTCACCCGGTGGTGTCGGGAGTGCTGATCATGGCCATTATCGGGGGCATCTATTTCGAAATGCAGACTCCCGGGATCGGATTTCCCCTGGTGGTTGCCATCCTGGGGGCCGTTCTCTATTTCGCTCCCCTCTACCTCGAGGGATTGGCAGAGCATTGGGAGATCCTCCTTTTCATCGCCGGTTTGGTACTGCTCGGGGTGGAGATTTTCGTCACTCCTGGATTCGGGGTGGCGGGGATCGTCGGAATCGGTTTTGTCTTCCTGGGACTCATTCTGAGCCTTCTTCATAATGTCAGGTTCAACTTCGAAGGGGTGAACCTCCGGAATGTGGGCATTGCCATCTTCACTGTCTTTGCGGGCGTTTCCCTGGGGATGGGGCTGGCACTTTATCTGGGCGATAAGCTCTTCGGAATGCGGAAGGGGCCCTTCGGAAGACTGGCTTTGCAGAAAGTGCAGGAGGTCAGTGAAGGGTATGTCAGCATCGACAATACGCTGTTGCTGCTGAAAGGAAAAACCGGAACGGCAAAAACCGTCCTGCGGCCTTCAGGAAAGGTGGAAATCGAAGGGGAGGTTTACGATGCCGTCACCGCAGGCGAATTTATCGAGAAAGGGGATGCGGTTGCCGTCTTGCGTGTCGAAGCCACCCAACTCTACGTCGAGAAAATATAAAAAACGCGCTCCTGCGTGTTTTATTCAGGTTGTTCAATGATGACGATCTTATCGATGACGTCTCCCTGCCTGATCAGGTCAATCACGTCGAGCCCTTCGACCACTTTCCCGAAGCAGGTATGCTTACGGTCGAGGTGTGCGGTATTGCGGCGATTGTGGCAGATGAAAAACTGCGATCCCCCTGTATTGCGTCCCGCATGGGCCATGGAGAGGACGCCCCTGTCGTGGTACTGGTTGCCGCCGCCCGTTTCGCACCTGATCGTATAACCCGGTCCGCCCATGCCGGTACCGTCAGGACAACCCCCCTGAATGACAAAATCGGGAATCACCCGGTGAAAAGTAAGCCTGTCATAAAAACCGGCTTTCGATAGTTTTACGAAATTAGCCACCGTCCCCGGGGCGTCTTCCTCATAAAAGTTGACTTTCATAACTCCTTTGGCGGTGTGTATCTCTGCCTGTAACATAAAATTGCTTTTTATAATAAATGGCTGCAAAAGTAGCTTTTTCTGCCGTAACTTTGATGAGATCAACGGAAACCCCAGGGTGGGATTTCGGAAAACTATAGGTAATGAGGAATTTATTTTTCAGATTCTTGGTGTGCGTCCCGGGTTCCCGGAGCTGTCAAAGGCCGGGATGGTCCGCTCCGGGTCACCGTTTTTGTTTGTTCCCGGCTGGGTTGGTTACAGCGTTTTTGCTCCTGGTTTTCGTCCTGCCGGGATTCTGCAGGCCGGAAAATCCCCCGGATCTGCCTCCTGGCACCGGCGATATCAATCCTTTGCCGCTGAACTCCCCCGAGCCGGTGGAGGGGATCAGCGATAACCTTCAGATGACACTGAACTTCCCTGGGCCGTTGCCGGGGATCAGGGATGAGCCTCCACAGCGGATTTTTTATCTGGAGCTGGCGCCGGGCATCAGCTATGTCCCTCCCATGCTGCTTTCCGTGGATCAGGAAGGGGAGGAGCGGATCTTTCTGTGGGCACGGTACGAGACCGCCTCCTTTAAACCACCCCTCTATTATTCGGTGAGGCTGGGGCAAACCCGTAACGGAAAAGGGTGGGAGGCTGAAATGAACCACCTGAAGATCTATTTGAAAAATACCACCAGAGAGATCAGTCGTTTCAGTATATCGCATGGGTATAACCAACTGTTTGTGAACCGGTTGATGTATAAAGGGAAGGTGCCGGTAAGGGTAGGGGCGGGGGTGGTGATCGCCCATCCTGAAAACACCATACGGGGTAACATGCTGGAGGAGACCGGCGGAATTTTCGGAAACGGCTATTATCTCGCCGGACCGGCCATTCTGGCCGGCGTACGGCATCGTGTGAACCTGACGGGGTGGTTGTTCCTCTCTTTCTCTGGAAATGTCACCGCCGCCTGGGCTTCCGTAAAGGTCAGCGAAGGCCGCGCTTCCGTCCCCGTGGTGGCCCTGCAACTCCAGGTCGCCCCTGGAATCTGTACATCGTTCCGGAAAATATAATGAACAACAAATATTCGTTCATTTATTTGTTTTTTACATACGGGATATGGAAAGAGAGGCTTATAGCAACCTTTTGCAATGGAAAAATAACCCATCACGGAAACCTCTGTTAGTGCGGGGAGCGCGTCAGGTTGGCAAAACCTGGCTTATCAAAGAATTCGGGCAGCATGAATATGCGAAGGTGGCGTATGTCAACTTTGAGCGTTCAAAGTACCTGCAGAATTTATTTGCTGAGCATTATGACATCGACAGAATTATAACGGTAGTACAAATTGAAACAGGCGTTCAGGTAAATGCAACTGACACGCTGATTGTTTTTGATGAAATACAGGAGGCTCAGGGTGGTCTTTCTTCCTTAAAATATTTCCAGGAGAATGCTCCGCAATATCATGTAATTGCAGCCGGATCTTTGTTGGGCGTGGCACGCCATAACCAAATCTCTTTTCCGGTCGGGAAAATAGAGTTTCTTGATTTGTACCCGCTTTCTTTTGCTGAATTTCTGCTGGCATGCGGACAAAAACCGTTGCGTGACCTCCTGCAAAGCAAGGATTGGGAGATGATTCTCTTGTTTAAGGATAAATACATTCACTTCCTCCGGCAATACTATTTTGTCGGTGGGATGCCTGAAGTGGTGAATACTTTTATATTGAGTAACGACTTTTGCGCGTTGAGAACCATTCAAAAACAGATTTTGACATAGTTTGATCAGGATTTTTCAAAGCATGCTCCAAACGATATCGTACCCCGGATCAGAATGTTGTGGAATTCTATTCCGGTACAACTTGCCAGGGAGAATAGAAAATTCATCTATGGTGCGGTCAGGGAGGGATCAAGAGCAAAGGATTATGAACTGGCGCTCTCTTGGTTAATCGATTGCGGATTGGTATATAAAATTAACCGGGTTACCAAGCCCGGACTTCCGCTTGTCGCTCATGAAGATCCCGGTGCGTTTAAATTATTTGTGGTTGATGTGGGATTGCTGGGTGCCATGGGGGATCTGGATGCTAGAAGTGTGATTGATGGGAATCGCGTTTTTGAGGAATTCAAGGGGGCTTTAACGGAACAGTATGTGCTTCAGCAACTGAAAACGATACCCGGTTTGGTAGTCCGGTACTGGACATCCGATGGTTCAAAATCACAACTCGACTTTCTTGTACAATCCGTTGGCAGGATCATACCGGTTGAAGTTAAAGCAGAAGGGAACCTGAAAGCGAAAAGCCTTCGGATCTCTTGTGCAAAGTTTGCGCCCGAAATAGCCATCCGTACATCCATGTCTGATTTTCGGAAAGAAGAATGGCTTACCAATGTGCCGCTCTATGCCATTGGTAGTTATTTCGAACATTAAACCCCACCATTAATTCAGTTGCCTGACGCCTGGAGCAATTCACGGATGCGGTCGGCGGCAATTAAGCCGGCTTCGGTGGCGTGGAGGACCAGACTGGCGCCCCGTCCGGCATCGCTGGTGGCAAAGATCCCTTTCAGGCAATCACCTCCTTGTGCTAAAAATAACAAATAATTAACATGACCCCCTTATGAACAGGGGGTAACATTAAAAAAAGGTAATAATATACTGTACCCCCTCAAAAATATATGGGTGAAATAAAAAATGATCTATTTTTGACTCAATATACAAACTGCAAAAAACAGAGGTTTATGGCAATCGTTCGTTTTAAAGCGCTGGAGGAGGTGATGAACCGGGAGCCCCGTCCGCTGGTGAATAATGGGGAGTTGGCCTCTTCGATTTATAAATCGTTGGTGTTTGACAGGGAGAAGATGCAGAAATATTTATCGCAGGAAGCTTTCCTGGCGGTCATTGAGGCGATTGAAAAGGGGACGGCAGTGGACCGGAAGATGGCGGATCAGGTGGCGCAGGGGATGAAGGCGTGGGCATTGGAGAACGGGGCCACCCATTACACCCATTGGTTTCATCCTCTTACCGACGGGACTGCTGAAAAGCACGATGCCTTTGTGGAATATACCGGCACCGGGGGGATTATCGAAGCTTTCAGCGGCAAGATGTTGGTACAGCAGGAGCCCGATGCTTCCTCCTTTCCCAGCGGGGGTATCCGCCAGACTTTCGAAGCCCGCGGATATACGGCGTGGGATACGTCGTCGCCGGCTTTCATCAGTGAGACGACGCTCAGCATACCTACCATTTTCATCAGCTATACCGGAGAGGCCCTCGACTACAAAACCCCGCTGCTCCGCTCCATCCGGGCCATCGACGAGGCGGCCACCGGCGTGGCGAAATATTTCGACAAGGAGGTGAAGAGTGTACGGGCCAACCTGGGGTGGGAGCAGGAATATTTCCTCGTCGACGAAGCCCTCTTTTTGGCCCGTCCCGACCTGGTGCTTTCCGGCCGCACCCTCATGGGCCACTCCTCCTCAAAGGACCAGCAGCTCGAGGACCACTATTTCAGTTCCATCCCCACGCGGGTGAATCGCTTTATGATCGAGCTGGAATATGAAGCCTATAAGTTGGGGGTTCCGGTGAAGACGCGACATAATGAAGTGGCGCCCAACCAGTTCGAGCTGGCCCCCATCTACGAGGAGATGAACCTGGCCAACGACCACAACCAGGTGATCATGGACCTGATGAAGAAAATCGCCCGCCGCCACAAATTCCGGGTTCTCTTCCACGAAAAACCCTTTGCGGGCATCAACGGATCGGGGAAACACAACAACTGGTCTCTGCAAACCGACACCGGCGTCAACCTCTACAGTCCGGGAAAAAATCCGAAATCTAACCTTCAGTTCCTCACCTTCATCGTCAACACGCTGGCGGCGGTTTATGAATACCAGGACCTTTTGCGGGCTTCGATCTACAATGTCGCCAACCAGCACCGGCTGGGGGCCAATGAGGCGCCTCCCTCCATCATTTCGGTATTTCTGGGCACCGAAGTTTCCGGCATGCTTGACCTGATGGAAGCTGCCGTGGTCGACCGCAAGATGACGCCTGCGGAAAAGACGGAGCTAAAGCTCAATATCGGCCGTATTCCGGAGATCATCCTGGATACCACCGACCGAAACCGCACCTCTCCGTTTGCCTTCACCGGAAACCGCTTCGAATTCCGGGCCGTGGGCTCCTCCGCCAACTGTGCTTCGCCCATGATCGTGCTCAATGGCGTGGTTGCCAGCCAGCTCGTGAAATTCAAGGCGGAAGTGGATGCGCTCATCGAAGCAGGCGTCAAGAAAGATGAGGCTATCTTCCAGATCCTCAAAAAGCTGATCATCGCCTCGAAGCCCATCCGTTTCAACGGAAACGGCTACAGCCCCGAATGGACCGAAGAAGCCGCCCGGCGTGGACTCTCCAATGTAAACAATGTTCCGGAGGCCCTTTCCGCCTGGATGCGCCCCGAAAATGTGAAAATGTTTTCGGAACTGGATATCCTTTCTGAAAAGGAACTGCACGGACGGGTGGAAGTGGAATATGAAAAGTTCATAAAAAAAGTACAGATCGAATCACGGGTACTGGGTGACCTGGCCATCAACCACATTGTTCCCGTGTCGGTGCGCTACATGACCACGCTGCTTGAAAATGTGAAATACCTGAAGGATGTCTTCAGCAACAGTGAATATGAAGAGCTCTCGGCAGGGAGGATCGCGCTGATCAAAGAGATCAGCCACCACAACTCAACCATCAAATCGCTGGTCAACGAAATGACCGAAGCCCGTAAGAGAGCCAATGTCATCGGGGAGGCCAAGGAGAAAGCCCGGGCTTACAACGACACGGTGCTGCCCTATCTCCAGAAGATCAGGTACCACATCGATAAACTGGAACTCGTTGTGGACAATGAAATATGGCCTCTCCCAAAATACCGCGAACTTCTTTTTGTCCGGTAGTCCTGATATACTATACCCGCCACTGTTTCGTTATTTTTTAAGTCGCGGATTAAATTTACTTTTACCACCCGAATTTCGTATTTGTTATGAAAGGTTTCAAATGGGTAGTCATCCTTTTGGCGGGATATCTTCTCAATTCCTGTGCTGCCGGTAATCTGAGCCGGGTGGCCTTCACTTCAAGGGATATCGGCGAGTACCACAAGGCGATTCAGAAATTCCGGAAGGCCAACAAGAAGGAGAAGGACCGGGACAAGCGCATGGAGTATGCCTATGCCATCGGAGAGTGTTACCGTCATCTGGGTGAATATGAAATGGCGGCCCTTTATTACCGGAATGCGGTTCGCCGCAACCATCCCGATCCGAAGGCGCTTCTCTGGAATGCCGAGATGTTGCGGGCATCGCAGAAGTATGAGGAATCCCTGGAGAATTACCGCGCCTATCTTGAGGAGGTTCCCGGCGACCAGTGGGCGCTCAACGGCATGGAGTCGATCACCCTGACCCAGCAATGGGTGGCTAATCCCACCCGTCATATCGTCAATCCCGAAAAGGAACTCAACTCCCGGGAAAGCGATTACTGTCCCGTATTCCTCGGAAACAGTGACAACGAAATTCTCTTCACCTCGGCCCGGAAAGCGTCCACGGGAAAGCGCAGAAGCATGATCACCGGACAAACCTATGCTGACCTCTTTAAGTCGGAATTCAACGTTCAGCGGCAGAAATGGGGGACTCCCAAGCTTGCTGATGAGAATATGATTGTCAACACCACCGATGAGGAAGGGGCGGTTTCCGTTGCCGGAACGGGAAGCCAGGTTCTTTTTACCCGGTGTCGCTATGACAAAAATCAAAGCATGGGTGCCCAGATCTACTCCACCTCACAGGTGCGCGGAAGCTGGGCCGAACCGGTGAAACTCGATATTTTCGCCGACAGCATCCTTGTGGCCCATCCGGCCCTTTCCGCTGACGGAAGCGTTCTTTATTTCGTCTCCGACAAGCCGGGCGGACAGGGGGGCAACGACATCTGGCGGGCCCAAAAGAGCGGCGGTGTATTTGTTGATCCCGAAAATCTGGGAAGCGTGGTCAACACCCCGGGAAATGAGATGTTCCCCTTCGTGCGTGACAATGGCGAACTCTATTTTTCTTCCGATTATCATCTGGGGATGGGGGGTCTCGATATTTTCCGTGCGGTGGAAGATGAGGATGGCAATTGGACCGTCGAGAACATGGGGTACCCGATGAATTCCTCCCAGGATGATTTCGGCATTTCCTTTGTTGCCGGAAAGGACCAGGGGCTTTTCTCTTCGAACCGGAAAGGCTCCCGCAGCGATGATATATACTCTTTTGTGGTGCCGCCCATCATTTACCAGGCGTCGGGTGACATCTTCAATAAGGAGACCGGTACCCGCGTCGACGGGGCCACCATCCGGATCATAGGCACCGACGGCACCAACCTGCGGATGCGGGCCGATAACGGCAAATTCCAGGTGAAACTGAATCCTGCAACCGAATATGTCTTTGCCGCCGTTAGGGAGGGTTTTCTGATCGACAAGGCGCGGGCAACCACCGAAGGGCTTACCGACAGCAAGAATTTCAATTTTGAATTGTACCTCACCCCGGTGGATGCACCCATCAGGCTCAACAATATCAACTACGAATTCGGAAAATTTGACCTGCTTCCCGAATCGATCGTCGCCCTGGACTCCCTCGTCGACCTGCTGGAACTCAATCCTACCATCACCATTGAGCTGATGGCCCATACCGATCATATCGGAGGTGACCAGTTCAATTTCGACCTTTCTCAGAAAAGGGCGCAGAGTGTGGTGGATTACCTGATCGGTCAGGGGATCAATCCCCGCCGGCTCGTAGCCAAGGGGTACGGAGAGACCTGGCCCAAGACGGTGACCCGTGACATCGCCACCCGTTACGACTGGCTGAAGCGGGGGGATGAGCTGACCGAGCAATTCATCGAGTCCCTGGATTCGGAAGAGAAGAAGGATGCCGCACGGGCCATCAACCGCCGCACCGAGTTCAGGGTGACGTCGACCGATTTTATCGAAACGTACGATTAAGGTTAAGATTAATCTTAACCTTAACCTCAATCTCAGCCTATAATAAGTTGCGTTCCCACGCTACATTCCAGGCAGAGACGGCGGTCGCAGAAGTTCCTTTTGAGTTGGAGCAGGGCCTGGGAGTCAAAGGCATTCTCCACTTCTACCCCCAGTGCCTTCCACCGGGAAATCACCGCATTCTCCTCTGCCGGAAGCTGATCCAGCCATTCCAGGGCCCTGTCCTTCAGGTGATCAGTCCGGGTAAGCTCCCCATAGACAAAGAGAAAGGGAACCAGCGTGTTGATGATCAGGATGTTGGTAGCCTCTTCGCCCAGGTGTTTCACCGACTTTTTCGAAGGATGGCTGAATTTGTAATGGGAGTCCCAATAGGGAGAGGCGGTAATGTCGAAGAGTTTGCGGATTTCCCGCAGGTCTGCCTGTTCGAGCATGGCGGAGAAGAGTCCTTCGCTTCTGTAGAAGAGGGTGGCGAACTGGGCGATCCGAACGGTGGGGAAGTTGACGGGCCGCAGCCGCAGGAACTTCCAGAGGTGACCGCCCATGGACCGCAGGTGGTATTTGGCGGCCAGAAAATCATATTCCTTCCGGAGTTCCAGGAAATAGTTGTCTCCGAGAAGTTCTTCATGGAGCAATCCTGACTGGCCGAAGAAGAGGGCTTCGGTCTGGAAGAGGCTGTCGCGGTGTTTCGCCGGGATGGAGGAGGGGAGTGCGCGCGCCAGCATGTCAAAGGGAAGGGCATTGGTGCGGAAGCCGAAGTTGCGTGCCAGCAATTGGTAAAAGGTCTCGTTCCAGTCGTGGTTGTTCTGGCGGAGGCGCCCGGTGATCTCGTTGGTCTTCTCCTGGAGGCGTGCGATCATCAGCCGGTTGAAGCCGATTTTCAGCTTGCAGCGGTCCGCCTGATGAAACCGCTCCTGGCAGGGGATCCAGGTGGTGGCTTCCTTCAGCAGACGGTAGTTTTCCAGGATCCGGGGAGGGAAAGGGAGTTCCAGGGTGGGAATCTCTTCTCCGCCGGGACGGAATACCGGCCGGTCATTTCTCTGCACCACATGAAGGATAATGTTCCCGTAGGCATCATCGTCATGGTGCCCGTGACGGTACCAGTCCGACGCGTTTTTGTGAATCTCGATGTTCCCCGCCCAGAGGGTCTTCCCCAGTTTCACCCGGGCGTTGAAAAAGTCAGGCCCCGCGTCCCGGTTGCGCACGCCGGGATCCGCGACACGAACCTTTTCTCCCGACACGGTGACCAGTTGGGACGCGTCAAAAAGACGCTGTTCCCAGACGAATTGTAGGAATTCTTCTGTCATGGTTTGTGGTTTTAAGGTTTACGGAAACCGCTGGTTTGTAAATCTTCCTTAAAGTTATGAACTCCTTGTGAAATATCCCTAAATTTGAAATCAAAAAATGATGAAATACCCATGCTTTTTTTTGCATCAACCGTGATGAAATTGCGAAGCTATTCTTTGTAATCGCTGAAATGACCATGCAGGATTATGCACTAACAGGAATGATTAACTACATGAAATCGGACAATAGCCGTAAAAATAACCACATGGGTATTACATGTGTTTCATAGGATTAACCAGAATAACGTAATATTTTAAACCATGAAAAAACGAGTAGTTTTAGTTCTTCTGCTGGTTTTGATTGTACTCAGTGGTGGACTCATTTATATTGGGCTGCTGGCGCCGGTGATTACCGGGTATGCTGCCAAGAACCTTTCTTCCGCCATTTTTGTGGCGGGAAGGACCCAGGAGAGTATGGAGCGGGAAGATCTAAATTTTTCTTTTATTAAGTTTAACAAGAACAGGGTAGACCTTGATAAACAGGAAGTGATCAGCAGGTTCCTTTTTTGGAAATCGAAGGCTCAGTTTAATGAAGGTCTGGGATGTACGCTGGTGCGTGATTTTCCGGAGGAGGCAGTGGAAGCTTTGGATTATCCGGAGTTTGATCTTCCGGAATGCAATCCCGATACCATTCCCTGGCCGGCAGGCGACCTTCTTTTGGATACGATTCCGGGGGGGATTGACTTGGAAAAACTGGAGGACGCACTTGACCAGGCTTTTGCAGATACTTCCGGTTGGAAGGGGACATTTGGGATAACGGTGGTGTACAGGGACCAGATCGTCGCTGAGAGGTTTCGGAGTGATTTCACCCCTGCCAGTCGTTTTCTCAGCTGGTCGATGGCGAAGAGTTTCACCAACGCGATTGCAGGAATTCTGGTCATGGATGGGAAACTCGACATCCATTCACCGGGTTTAAGGCCCGAGTGGGCTGGCGACACACGAAACGGGATTACAGTGAACCATTTGTTGCACATGAATAGCGGACTGGAGTGGAATGAAGATTACGGAAACCTTTCCGATGTGACAGTGATGCTTCACAAGGCTGGAGATATGGGTGATTTCGCCGCAGCAAAAAAACAGGTGGCTCCACCCGACTCCATATGGCTCTATTCTTCGGGAACCACCAACATTGTGTGTGACTATCTGCGCACCTTATTCGCGAGTGATGAGGAATACCTGGTTTTCCCGCGTAAAGCCCTTTTCAGCAAAACCGGGATGCGAAGCGTGATCTGGGAACCTGATGCCTCAGGTACTTTGGTAGGATCATCCTACCTGTATGCCACTCAGCGTGATTATGCCCGGTTCGGTTTGCTTTACCTTCACCACGGCAAATGGCTGGGGAAACAAATCCTGCCTGAAGGGTGGGTTGAATATACCACAACCCCGGCGAAAGGTTCCGGTGGACAATACGGGGCCTTCTTCTGGCTGAACCGCTCCGGTGAATACCCCGATGTTCCTGAAGACATGTTCAGTTGTAACGGTCACGATGGTCAGTATATATTCGTGATCCCTTCCAAAGAACTGGTGATCGTCCGTACCGGTTACTCTCCAAGCGGAACTTTCGACATTAAGACGATGGTGCGGCTGATTTGTGAAACGGTGGAACAATCTTAGTACTGACAACAGGCAAAATATTCTGAAAAATGATTGAAAAAGGATTTTTGAAGGAGAGGGGACATAAGCCGGATCGGAATGAAGTCATCACCTCCATCTTAAGCAAGGTATTTTTTTTCCTCGGTCTGTTTGCTGTCATAATCGCCCTGATCATGATATTTGTGAACCTGGACAAGCCTGATTATTTCGTATGGTTATGGCTGCCCCTGGTGTTTGCCGGCATCGTGATGGTCATTGTCAGCAGGCTGCAGGGAAAAAAAGCCGGACGGCGCAGGTAGAACTTCCGCTTTGCCGGGGAGATTTCCGGGGAGCATTTCGGGGAGCCACTGCGGGAGCGCCCTGAAATAAATCTCCTGAAAATCAGTTTCTGGGAAATGTTGACGGTTTCAACTTTTTTACTATTTTTGTGCCGCGAAAAAATAATTTTAAGCCGTTGTTATTGAGAGCGATGCTGCGGCTTAAGGATTGTATCATTTAAAAGCGGTTTTTACATGTATTTATCAACTGAAAAAAAGAAAGAAATTTTTGGCCAGTATGGCAAAAATGAACAGGACACGGGCAGTGCTGAAGGACAGGTAGCGTTGTTTACCTATCGCATCAACCATTTGACCGAACATCTGAAGTCCAACAAGAATGATAACGGCACCCGCCGGGCGTTGATCCGTCTGGTAGGAAAGCGGCGTAACCTCCTTGATTACCTCAAGCAGAAGGATATCACCCGTTACCGTTCGATCATTGCTGCATTGAACCTTCGCAAGTAAGAAATCGGAAAAGGCAATCATGACAATTGCCTTTTCTTCTTCTTATCCCTTACACAGGCTCCCTGTGAAAGTCACCTCCCCCCGGGCTCCCATCCGTCGGTATCGGCAACATGAATTTTGAAGAATAAAAGAAAGACCAATTAGAAGATTATGATGAATGTAACAAAAAAGACGATCGAACTGGCTGATGGAAGGACCATCACCCTCGAGACGGGCCGGCTGGCGAAGCAGGCCGATGGTTCGGTTGTAGTAAGAATGGAGGATACGATGCTTCTGGCCACGGTCGTTTCGGCGCGTGAAGCCAACGAAGATGTCGATTTCATGCCCCTCTCGGTCGATTACCGGGAGAAATTTTCCGCCTCGGGACGTTTTCCCGGAGGTTTTCTGAAACGCGAAGGCAGGCCGAGTGATGACGAGGTTCTTGTGGCGCGCCTTGTGGACCGTGCCCTGCGTCCCCTTTTCCCTGCCGATTACCATGCCGAGACGGTGGTGATGATTTCGCTGATTTCGGCTGACAATGAGACGATGCCCGATGCGTTGGCCGGACTGGCGGCATCGGCGGCGATTGCGGTCTCCGACGTTCCTTTTGAGACACCGATTTCCGAAGTGCGGGTAGCCCGCATCGACGGGCAGCTGATGATCAATCCTACCTATTCCCAGGTGAAGAATGCCGATATCGACATTATGGTGGGTGCCTCCTACGACAACATCATGATGGTGGAAGGGGAGATGAACGAAGTGTCGGAAGCCGACATGCTGGAAGCCATCCGCTTCGCCCACGAAGAGATCAAAAAGCACTGCCAGGTGCAGCTCGAGATGGCTGCCGAGCGGGGTGTCGTCAAGCGCGAATACTGTCACGAAATCAACGATGAGGCCTTGAAGGGCAAGGTGTTTGAAGAGCTTTACGCTCCCTGTTATGAGATTGTCAAACAGCGGATCACAAACAAGCAGGAGCGGACGTCAGCATTTGAGAATTTGCGTGACCGGTACATCGAGTCATACAAATCCGCCCATGAGGGGGAGGAGGGGGTTGACCTGGCCGTTCATGAGAAGATGATCAAAAAATACTATCACGAAGTGGAGAAGGAAGCCATGCGCCGCATGGTCCTTGATGAGGGAATCCGCCTTGATGGCCGCGGCACCCGTGACATCCGGCCCATCTGGAGTGAGGTGGACTATCTTCCGGGAGCACATGGGTCGGCGATTTTCACCCGCGGGGAGACCCAGGCGCTGGCGTCGACCACGCTGGGCACCAAGATGGACGAGAAGATCATTGATGGTGTTACCGTTCAGGGCACTGACCGTTTCCTGTTGCATTACAACTTTCCCTCCTTCAGCACCGGTGAAGCCAAGGTTCCCCGGGGTGTGGGACGCCGCGAGATCGGCCATGGCAACCTGGCCCTCCGTGCCCTTAAAAGGATGATCCCTGCCGACCTGCCCTATGTGGTGCGTATCGTCAGCGATATCCTGGAAAGCAACGGCTCCTCTTCCATGGCTACAGTCTGCGCGGGAACCATGTCGCTGATGGATGCCGCCGTGAAAATCACGCGTCCTGTGTCAGGGATCGCCATGGGACTTATTACCGACAAGGGGGTCACCAAATATGCGGTGCTCTCTGATATTCTCGGCGATGAAGACCACCTGGGCGATATGGACTTCAAGGTCACCGGAACGGAAAAGGGAATCACCGCCACCCAGATGGATATCAAGGTAGACGGACTTTCCTATGAGATTCTTGCCCAAGCCCTGGAGCAAGCCAAAGAAGGGCGTCTCCATATCCTCGGGAAGATCCTGGAGACCATCCCCGTTCCCCGTGCGGAATACAAGCCTAACGTGCCTCGCATCGAAGTGATGCTCATTCCGAAGGATATGATCGGAGCAGTGATCGGGCCCGGCGGGAAGATCATCCAGGGGATCCAAAGCGATACAGGCGCTACCATCGCCATCACGGAAGATGAGAACAACGGGATCGTTGAAATTTCGGGACCCAATCTCGACGTGCTGAATGCTGCCAGGGCGCGCGTGAAAGCCATCGTCGCCCTTCCGGAGGTAGGAGAAATTTACAATGGCAAGGTAAAATCGATTGTCTCCTTCGGCGCTTTCATCGAGATCATGCCCGGCAAAGAGGGATTGCTTCACGTGACCGAACTTGACTGGAAACGGGTTGAGTCGGCTTCTGACATTCTGAAGGAGAACGACATGGTGGAAGTCAAGCTCATCGGAATCGATGAGAAGACCGGCAAGCTGAAGCTTTCGCGCAGGGCGTTGCTTCCCAAGCCCGAAGGGTATGTGGAGCGGGAGCAGAGCCGTGACAGCCGTCCGCCCCGTCGCGATAACCACCGGGGTGGCGACCGCCGCGATGACCGCCGGAGTAACACTCGCGGGGGAGACCGCCGGAGTGACAACCGCGGGGGAGACCGCCGCAACGAACCCTGGAAACCGCGCACTTCTTAGAACATTGTACTTCTAGGGCTTAAAACAATCCGGCCTGGGCAACAGCAAATGCTTCCCGCCCGGTACAATACCCTTGTGATTATGGAAAATCAGACAGAACAGATGATCGCCCTCATGGAGGAAAAACTGAAAGGCACCGAGGAAAAGAAACTCCGCTTTTTCAGGCTCGACGAGCTGAAACGTAACATCCGCAGGAGCAGTATCTATGAACACGATTGTGAAGTGTGCCGCCTGTTTATTCCCGAAACCGAAGCCACGGTCAACCATATCGGCGAAGCGGTGAATGTTCCCGGAAAAGAACGGCGTGAACTGGACCGGCTGATTTTCCGCCTTTCAAACCACATGATGAAGGAACACGGCTTCTTCCCGAGATACCACTTCAGCTACCGGTGGTCCATTGTGGGCATCTTTTCCGGGCTCATCCTCGGATACCTTCTGTTCAGGCTGTTCCCTGACCATGGGTTGATATTTGCGGCGGTAGCCCTGATTGCCGGACTTTTTACCGGGCAGATCCTCGGGCGCCGCCGTGACCTCAAGATCAAGGATCAGGGAAAGGTAATGTAGGAACTTTATTTTCCCTTTCCGTGGAAGACGTTGATCATCGTATAGATTAAAATTTTGAAGTCCAGGTAAAGTGATATGTTCTTAAGGTAGATCATGTCGTAGGGCAGCCTTTCGAGCATTTCATCGACATTTGAGGCGTAGCCGTATTTCACCTGACCCCACGAGGTGATCCCGGGCCGCAGCTTGTGCAGAAGCTTGTAGTGCGGGGCCTTTTTGACGATCTGTTCGATGTAGTAGTATCTTTCGGGGCGTGGTCCCACCAGTGACATGTCGCCGATGATCACGTTGTAGAACTGGGGGATCTCGTCAAGGTGCGTCTTGCGCATGAATTTTCCCACGGGAGTGATCCGTTCGTCGTCTTTGGAGGAGAGTGCCGGACCGTTTTTCTCGGAGTCGTCGTACATGCTCCGGAACTTATAGATGGTAAAGGGCTTGCCGAACTTGCCGGCGCGCTCCTGGCAATAGATGACGGGCCCCTTGCTGGTGGCTTTGATGACGATGGCCAGGGTTATATAGACAGGAATCAGGATCACCATGGCCAGCACCGACCCCGCAACGTCGATGAGCCGCTTGGCATTCTCCTGCCAGGCAGGCATCAGTCCGTTCGAAATCTTGATGAGCGGACTGCTGTAAATGGTGTTGATCTTCACCATCCCCGAGAGGAAGTCGTAGAGGTCGGGAATTCCCCAGGTGATGATATCCCGGTTTTCGACGATGGTCAGGATTTCGCTGATTTTGTCGTGCTGATCGGTTTCCAGGGCAATAATCACTTCTTCGATATTATTTTCCTGGATCACCCGTTCCAGATCGGGAATGCTCCCCAGCAGGGGCAGGTGCTGGTCGAGCAACCCCTTGTGATTGTTTTCTACCGAAATATATCCGCAAAATTTGTTTCCCGCGGGACGGGGTTGCGTATTCATCTCGTGGAATATTTTCACTGCTTTTTCGTTGTTCCCGATGATCAGCGTGTTGAAGCCGATCTTCCGCTTGTGGATTTTACGGATCGTCTGCGAAGTCAGCAGCAGCCTGAAAAAATAGGTAAACGAAAAATGAAGGATTAACAGGTTGAAATAGAGCTGGTAGTAGTTTTTGTAGGAATAGACCGTGTCGTCGAGGAGGAGGACGAAGAAGATGCCCGTCACCCCGATCAGCGACGTCAGCAGCGTTTGCCCCAGTTCAAGGAGCCTCGACCGCCGGTAAATGTTGTTGTAAAAGCCGGTGATGAAATAAAAGAGCAACCAGGCCGAAGGGATGAGCAGCAGACCGTTGAAGTACTGTTTTGTAAATTCCAGCGGTATGTCATACCCGAACTTGATGGGTTCGATGACCTCTTTACGATAGATGTAAAAAAGGGTCCAGCTGATGGCTGCGGCCAGGAAATCAAAGATCAGGTATTTCAGAACCTGTTTTTTCTTATTCATGACAGTTAGTCAGGTTGCGTTTCCGTCACCAGTTTTCGTTCAAGCCGGTCTTTGATGATAAACGCAACATTTCAGAAAATATTGCCGCAAAAGTAAAACTTTATTGATTCGGAACACTTTTCTCCGGAGCCGCCCGCGCCGGAATTGAAACTCCCCGCCGCAGAGCCGACGGGGAATCCGATTCCTTAGAGGACTTCTCTATTGTTGCGCTCGCTTACCCCGCGGCAAAGCCGGCGGGGATTGCGCTCACCTGAATTTACATTACTGCCAGGAGGTGTAGGATTTAATTTTCAGGAGGACTTCGCGGAGGATGGAAAGGGTTGAACAGTAAGCATTCATGTCACTTTGGAGGAAGAAGTCCTCATTTCCGGCGAGGCTGACAAAGGAAGCCAGTTCTTTTTCCGCGGAAGAGGAAAGGGTGATTTCCCGGTTGTTGAGGTGGGCTCTTCCGGAGATGCAGTTGCCTTCGAGGAATTTCCCGGGCATTACTGCCCGGAGGGTTCGGGAGGCATCGTTGCGGACCGCCACTTCGAGGTTGTAGATCGACGAGGAGGGGTAGTCGAAGCGCAGGTTAAAGAAGAAGGATTCTTCAGGAGGCTGGTGGATGGCGGTGACCCTGATCTTCTGGGGAAAAGTTCCAAAGAGTGCCAGGGCGTAATAGAGATGGCGGGTGAGCAGTTCCCGTTTTTCGGGAATGGCAGGGAGTGTTTCGAAAAGGGAGAGATAGGCCGGTTCCTGAAAGTTAGCGGCTACCCATCCGGTGAGGGGTTCCACGAGGAGGGGATTCTTAATTTTGATGACCGTCTGGGCTTCTCCTGCAATTTTCAGCAGTTCCGCACATTGGTCGGGCGACAAGTCGGGGAAGTCGGTGAAGTAGAGGTGGCTGCTGTTTTTTACGGCACTCTTCAGCAGGTCGTAATCCAGCAGTGAAGAGCGGTCCACTACCAGTAGGCCGGCGGCATCCACCAGTTCCCGGCGGTTGCATTCCGGGATGGTGAGGGAGGCCCCTTCGTGCTGTTCCATCATGCCCACTGAGGATTTGCCGATGATCCTGATCCCTTTGACACCCTTTAAATTACGGACGTGGTTCGAAATGGATCCCACGCTTCCGATCAATCCGATATTCAGCATAAGGCAAAATTAATCCATTTTGCCATTCCAGCGCCTCCTGAAACCATAACTTATTAACCCGCAATGTTAATAATGAAAGGTCTTGCATGGATTTGTTCCCTTCTGTTTTTCCATTATTTTTGCTGTAAATCAAAAGGAATGACTTCTGTCGACGATGCACGTCATCAGGGTATGCGGAAGCGCCTTGTTGATGCATTGAAAATCAAGGGAATAAGGGATGAGGAGGTGTTGGCCGCCATTGGAAAAGTCCCCCGGCACGTTTTCATGGAGAGCGGTTTCCTGAGTTTTGCCTACCGTGACCAGGCGTTTCCCATCGGAGCCGGACAGACCATTTCGCAACCTTATACCGTAGCCTTCATGACCGAACTGCTCCATGTGGAGCGTGGGTGCAAGGTGCTGGAGGTGGGGACCGGTTCGGGATACCAGGCGGCCGTACTGTGTGAGATGGGGGCCAGGGTGTACACCATTGAACGGCAGAAGGAGCTCTATGTGAAAGCGCGGATCCTCCTTCCGGAACTGGGCTACAATCCCGCCTTCCATTACGGCGACGGCTACAAGGGACTTCCGACGTACGGGCCTTTTGACAGGATCATCGTCACCGCCGGGGCCACCGAAGTCCCCGATGACCTCCGCAGGCAGCTGGTGGCGGGGGGCAGGATGGTGATTCCCGTGGGACGGGACAACCACCAGGAGATGGTGGTGGTCATCCGCACCGGGGAGGAGGAGTTCACCACCCAAAAACACGGCGGCTTCGTCTTCGTCCCCCTCCTCAGGGGTGTCGTCTCATAAACCATTCTTCCGATGATAACGATAAAAAGATTTACAGTCAACCCATTGGAGGAGAACAGCTACCTCCTCTCCGACGAGAGCGGCGAATGCCTCATCGTCGATGCCGGCTTTTATTTTCCAGGGGAAAAGGAGGAGATCACAGCCTTTATCGCCGAGGCCGGACTGACTCCCGTAGGGCTCATCAATACGCACTGCCATTTCGACCACCTCATGGGCGTGGAGTATCTGCGCAAAAAGTACGGAATTCCCTTTTCCTGTCCGTCCGGTGAGGAGTACTGGCTGTCGCGGGCGTCAAAGCAGGCCGCCATGTTTGGCTTCCGGATGGAGGATGTTGCTCCTGCCGACTCCCTCCTCACGGAAGGGGAGCCGGTTCGCTTCGGCAACTCCCTCCTGGAGGTGATTTGGGTGCCGGGTCATTCGGCCGGACATGTGGTTTTTTATTCCGGGGAAGGGAAATTCCTACTGTCGGGCGATGTGTTGTTCAGAGGAAGCATAGGCCGTTCCGACCTTCATGGGGGAAACTATGCTCAGCTCATGCGCAGCATCGGGGAGAAACTGCTGATCCTTCCGCCCGAGACCACCGTGTGGCCGGGTCATGGTTCCGAGACCACCATCGGGACCGAAAAAGTGTACAATCCCTTCCTGGTGTGATACAAAATGAACAATATCATTTTTTTTGAGATTCAGGAGATGTAATATTACCCAAATATTTTATTATCATAACCTTAGTGCCATGTTCAAAGAAAAATTCGCACACCGTCATATCGGCCCCCGGGGCCGTGAAACCGCCCTTATGCTGGAGAAGATCGGCGTCTCCTCCCTGGAAGAGCTCATCGCTCAGACCGTTCCGGAGAACATCAGGCTCAGCGGGCCCATGAAGATCGGCGAAGCGCTCACCGAGAGGCAGTATTTCCGCAAGATTTTGGAGCTGGCATCGCGCAACAAAGTCTTCAACACGTATATCGGCATGGGGTATTACGATACCGTGATGCCGGCGGTGATCCTCCGGAATGTTCTGGAGAATCCGGTGTGGTATACGTCATACACCCCTTACCAGGCTGAGATTTCGCAGGGAAGGCTCGAGGCCTTGCTCAATTTCCAGACCATGGTGAGTGACCTCACCGGTATGGAGATTGCCAATGCCTCCCTCCTTGACGAAGCCACAGCCGCTGCCGAGGCCATGTCGATGTTGTTTGCCGCCCGAAGCCGTCAGATGGTGAAGAACGGCGTCAACCGCTTCCTCGTCGACGAGAAGATATGGCCCCAAACCCTCGACGTGCTCATCACGCGTGCACGGCCGCAGGGGATTGTCCTGAGCGTGCAGAAAGCTGCGGAATTTGATTTCGGCGACGATGTCTTCGGATGCCTGGTCCAGTATCCCGATTCCGACGGGGAGATCCGCGATTATAGCGGGCTTGTGACCCGAGCCCATGCCAGAGAGATCCGCGTGGCTGTGGCTGCCGACCTGATGAGTCTTGCCCTGTTGACCCCTCCCGGGGAATGGGGCGCCGACGTGGTCTGCGGAAGCAGCCAGCGTTTCGGCATTCCCATGGGCTACGGCGGTCCGCATGCCGCCTTTTTCGCCACCCGTGACGAAAACAAGCGGATCCTCCCAGGCCGCATCATCGGCATCTCCAAAGATGTCCACGGCAACCGGGCCCTGCGCATGGCGCTGCAGACCCGCGAACAGCACATAAAACGCGAGAAGGCCACTTCCAACATCTGCACCGCACAGGCGCTGCTGGCTACCATGGCAGGATTCTATGCCGTTTACCACGGTCCTGAAGGGATCCGCAACATCGCCCAAAGGATCCGTAACATCGCGGCCTTCCTGGCGGAAAAGATCACCGCGCTGGGATACTCCCAACTGAATAAATATTTCTTTGACACCATCAGGTTTGCACTGCCGCCCCTGGTGAAAAGAGAGGAGATAGAAAGGCTTTCGGTCTCCCTGGAGATGAACTTCCGCTATTTCGAAAACGGCGAGGTAGGCCTCAGCATCGACGAGACCACCAACCTCGACGACATCAACCGGATCGTGGAGGTCTTTGCCTGTGCCGCCGGAAAACCCGTTGAGAAGATCACTCTTTTCAGCGGCGACTATCCCGTCGATACGGCCTTGCGGCGTACCACTCCCTACCTGCAGCAGGAGGTTTTCAACAGCTACCGTTCCGAGACCGACATGCTGCGCTATATAAAATCACTCGAGGTGAAGGACATTTCGCTCGCCCATTCGATGATATCTTTGGGTTCGTGCACCATGAAGCTGAATGCTGCCAGCGAGATGTTTCCCCTGAGTTGGATCGAATTCACGGGGCTCCATCCCTTCGTTCCGAAGGATCAGGCGCTGGGCTATCAGCTGATGATGGAGGAGTTGCGTCGCGACCTGGCCGAAATCACCGGCATGGCCGATGTAAGTCTGATGCCCAATTCGGGTGCCGCCGGCGAGTTTGCCGGATTGATGGTGATCAGGGAGTATCACCGGAGCCGGGGGGAGGAAGGGCGCCGGGTGGTGCTCATCCCCTCGTCGGCCCACGGGACGAATCCCGCCAGCGCCGTTATGGCGGGCATGGACGTGGTGGTGGTGGCCTGCGACGAACGAGGCAACATCGATGTGGAAGACCTTCGCAAAAAGGCGGAGCAGTACGGCGATACCCTGGCCGCCTTCATGGTCACTTATCCCTCCACGCACGGCGTTTTTGAGTCGGGGATCGTGGAGATGTGCCGTATCATCCACGACTGCGGCGGACAGGTCTATATGGACGGTGCCAACATGAACGCCCAGGTGGGGTTGACCAATCCGGGCATCATCGGCGCCGATGTATGCCATCTTAACCTGCACAAAACCTTCGCTATTCCCCATGGCGGGGGCGGACCGGGTGTGGGGCCCATCGCCGTGGCGGCCCACCTTACGGAATTCCTGCCGTCGCATCCCGTGACATCCAATGGCCATACGGGCATCCGCGCTGTGGCGTCGGCGCCCTGGGGCAGTGCTTCGGTGCTCCCCATCACGTATGGGTATATCAAGATGATGGGCGCCGAAGGGCTGAAAGAGGCCACGGAATACGCCATCCTCAACGCCAATTACATGGCTGCCGCCCTGAAGGAGAATTATGGCATCCTCTATACCGGCGAAAACGGAAGGGTGGCCCATGAGCTGATCCTCGAATGCCGTCATCTGAAGACCGCGGCGGGCATCACCGAGACCGACATCGCCAAGCGGCTCATGGATTACGGCTTCCATGCCCCCACGCTCTCCTTCCCGGTACATGGCACCCTGATGGTGGAGCCCACCGAGAGCGAGTCGCTCCGGGAACTCGACCGCTTCATCGAGGCCATGAACCAGATCTATGCTGAGATCAAAGAGGTGGAGAACGGACAGGCCGATGCAGAAGACAACGTGCTGAAAAATGCCCCGCATACTGCCCTGGAGATCGGCTCCGACACATGGAGCCATCCCTATACCCGGCAGAGGGCCGCCTGGCCCCTTGAATGGATCAAAGACAACAAGTTCTGGGTTCCCGTGGGGCGTGTCGACAATGCCTGGGGTGACCGCAACCTCATTTGCACCTGCGGCTCTCCGGCGGAGTACGAACTGCTGAAAAAAGATCGGGGTTGAGGTTAAGATCAGTGGCAGGACTGCTAGACCTTTGAATCATTGAGGTTCAGGTTCAGGTTAATGGCAATTACCGCTGGAGCCTGGAGCTATCCCATCCTCGTTGAGGAGAGGTTCAGGTTAAGGTTATGCTTAAGATTTAGGGCAATATGATATCTTTTCCCAACGCCAAAATAAATCTCGGTTTACATGTGGTGGAGCGTCGCTCTGACGGCTACCACAACCTGGAGTCCCTCTTTTACCCGGTGGAGTTATGCGATATTTTGGAGGTCATTCCTGGGGAGCGCTTCGGCTTTCAGTCGACAGGATTGACGATAGAGGGGCCTGAGGAGGAGAACCTGGTGGTCCGGGCCTGGCGGTTGCTGCAGAAGCGCTTTGACCTTCCGCCCGTCAGGATCCATCTGCACAAGGTGATCCCGATCGGGGCCGGACTGGGCGGGGGGAGTTCCGACGGGGCTTTTATGCTGAAGATGGCGAACGACCTTTTCATGTTGGGAATGACGGAAGCGAAGCTGGAAGAGATGGCGGCGGCACTGGGGGCCGACTGTCCCTTTTTCATCGGCAACAGGGCGGCGCTGGCAACCGGCACCGGCAATATCCTTCAGCCCGTGGATCTGGATCTGTCAGGATATAAAATCGTTATCGTAAAGCCCCCTTTGGCCGTCAGTACCGGTATGGCTTATAAGGTCGTCACCCCCCGGCGACCAGACCATACGGTGGCAGAGGTGGTTACCCGTCCGGTGGAAGAGTGGAAGGAATTGCTGGTCAACGATTTTGAAGAGCACGTTTTCGCCATGTTTCCGGAGATCGGGACGATCAGGGAGGAGTTGTTCCGCCTCGGAGCCGTCTATGCTTCCATGTCAGGCAGCGGCTCTTCCGTTTACGGCCTCTTCCGGGAAATCCCTTCCTGTCTGGCCGACAAATTCCCTGGAGATTACTTCGTTTTTCCGCGGCTATGATCCTTAGTCGTGGCAGTGGGGGCATTCTTACTAAGCGAAAGTAAAAATTACCGCAAAAATCCATAGCTTTGCAGGAATGAACCAAACGAATGATTGCAAATGGCTAAGTCAAAACCGAAAAAGGTGTTGAAGACAGCCGGGGTAGCCCCGGAGGATCCCCCGAAACTGCTGCACATCATCCTCCTGATCGCTTATGGTTACCTGACGGTCTTTACCCCCAATATGAACACATACGACAGCAATGGGCCGAAATTCGTGGCCCTGGCGCTGCTCAACCTGGTGACCTTTGCCTTTCTCTTCTCCCGGAAGGATATGAAAACCAAACCGGAATGGTATTATGGATTCTTCGGAAATGCCATAGGGATGGCTTACTCCCTTTTGATGTTTTTCAGCCTGCTCTCCTTTGTCAAGGCCATCAACCTCACCGAGTCGGTGCTTCATTTTGCCAAGATCTTTTCGGTATTTTCCGCCGCATACCTGGTGTCGGTGCTGGTGATGGCCGAGCGGCGCGGTTTGCTATACCTTTCGGCAGCGATGACCCTTTTGCTGCTCTATGACAGCATTTCCGTGTTTTCCGATATCCAGGATTGGATCGAAGGGAACATCGCCAACATCAACAAGATCAAATCGGTTTATTCCAACAAGAACATTCTGGCAGCGGCGGTTTTCGTAAAAATCCCGTTTGCCCTGTGGCTGATGTTTTTTCAGAAAAAGCTATGGCGGATCCTGGGAATGGTGACCACTCCCATCGCCATGCTGGCCGTCTTCTTTATGAGCGCCCGCGCTTTTTACCTCGGACTTTTTATCATGACCTTCCTACTGGTTGTGTTTTTTGCCGTCCGTTATTACCAGAGCCGGGAGCGTTCCCACCTGGTGAACCTGGCTACCGTGGTCTCCATGTTGTTGGTGGCTTTGCTGACATTCTCGGTCATCGAAAGCAATTATTTTCCGAAGCCCGGTGGAAAAAGCCGGACAAGTGTCGGCGCCCGGATGGCCACTATTAACGATCCGGGTGGTGGTAACCGTTTAAACGGCTGGAAGCGCTCCATCAGGGTCTTAGCGGAGAATCCCGTCCTGGGGGTCGGACTGGGCAACTGGAAGGTCGCTACCCTGAAGGAAGAGAATCAGACCAGCGAAAACTTCATTTATCAATACAAGGCACACAACGATTTCCTGGAGATACCCACGGAATCGGGGATTTTCGCCGGAATATGCTTTTTGGCCATCTTCGGATTCCTTTTCTGGAAATTCCTGAGACTGTTTATGAAGAACAATTCCCCGGTAGGGCTGGCCTGGCTTTTCCTTCCGGCGGTGGGATTGTTTGCTTACAGTTTCGACGCTTTTTTTAACTTCCCGCAGGACCGTCCCGAGATCCAATCCCTCTTCGCCCTTTATGTGGGAACAGGAATAGCCCTTACCAGTCTGGCCTTTGCAGGAAAGGGGGATAAGCGTGAGGAGAACGACTTTGCAGAGGCGGTGGCCCTCCCCGTTCCTTTCCTGAACCGGATGTTCAAAGGCAATGAAGATCAACCGGGCGTCATCCGATCGGTTTCACCCGTGGCAAGGGTGGCGACGATCATTGCCTTTCTGGCGGTTCAGACCGTCTCGGCCTGGGTGCTGGTGCAATATTTCAATTCACTGAAGCTGCAGCGGATCATCAAGCAGGAGATTTTAAGGGGAAAGCTTACCTCTCCGGCCGATAAGTTCCTGTCCGGATTTCCGGCCATTCCCAACCTGAACGGGGAAGCCGAACCCATTGCCGTCCAGAAGGCACGGTACCTACTCAATGAAAAACGGTACCAGGAGGCGATCAGCCTGCTGAAGGACGACCGGTCGAGCCCGTACGACAGCCGCAAGGAGTATTTCATGTCCATGGCCTACATGGAGCTGAAGATGCCCGACAGTGCCCTCTATTATTCGCAGAAGGTCTATGAACTGAAGCCCAACAATTTCAAGAACATCAGCATCATGACCAACCTCATGCGTGAGAAGGGGATGGTAGCTGAGGCGGAAGCCATCCTGGATGGTTACATGGAAAAACATCCCCGGAATGTGGAGGCGTTGCGGTATGCTTCCGGCTTTTATGACCGGGCGGGGAAACTCGACAAGGCCCTTGCAGCCATAGATACCGCATTCGTACTTGACCCGAAGGACACCATCGTGATACGACTAAAGACCTATCTGGACCGTAAGTTTGTGACGTCGAAATACAAGGAGACTTTTGATGCGGCCCTGGCCGCTTTCCGGGAGAAGCGATACGGGGAGTCGGTGCGCCTTTTCAGCCAGATTCTCGATGAGAAATCCGACTATCTGGAAGCCAGGGAATACCGGGCTTTCAGTTATTTCTACCTGCGGGATTACGCCAAAAGTATAGCTGACATCCGTAATCTGGTGGAGAACGGCGTCACCCGGTCCAATCTCTACAACCTGCTCGGGGTGAACCTGTACAATTCGGGCAAGCGCGAAGACGCCTGCACCTGGTTTAAGGCTGCCATGGACCAGGGGGATAAGGATGGAACCACCAACTTCAACCGTTACTGCAAAAAAACAGTGACGCAGCCTCAATTTCCTCTTCCGACTAAACTATAGGTCGGGGTCAATCCGCCAGCTGATGGACTCCGCTGCTCTCCGTTAGGTCGTGGCTAAGGTGGAGGTTAAGGTTAAGATTGAGAAAAAAAGTAAAAGTGTTGCATAAGTTAAAAGATTGAGTAAATTTGTTACTCGATCTAAAGTCGATATTGTGTTACAGGCATTGATTACATCCCGGACGCGCATCAGGTTGTTGATGAAATTTTTCCTCAACAGCGAGACCACCTCTTATTTGCGGGATTTGGCGGCGGAGTTCGGGGAGTCGACCAATGCCATCAGGCTTGAGCTGAATCATTTGGAGAAGGCTGGATTGCTGAAGCCGCGGAAGGTGGGGAACAAGAAAGTTTACAGGGCCAACAGGAGCCATCCCTTGTTCGGCACCATCAGGGAGTTGTTAATGAAGCATACCGGTATCGACCAGGTGGTGGAGTATGTGATCAAAAACCTGAAGGGGTTGCAGAGCGCTTATGTGACGGGAAGTTTTGCACGGGGTCAGGACGGTCCGGTGATTGACATTCTGCTGGTCGGCAGCGAAATTGACGTCGGTTTTTTGTTGCGGATGATCGGACGTGCCGAGGAGGTGATTTCCCGGAAGATCCGTTACATGATTGTAGCGCCTGGCGAAAAGCAGACATTCCTGTCCGCCTATCCCGAAGCGCTGCTTTTATGGGAGCAAGTTGAAGGGCTGGGGGAGCAAGGACAAAGAGACGAAGCGACGAAGCGACTTAGAGACTGAGGGACAGGGGGGTCGAAGTGACTTAGAGATTGAAGGATGGAGAGAAAAGTAATCGGTAATCGGTTTTTTGAGCTCTGAGCCACTAATGCTCACTGATGCTTACTGACGCTCCTCCGTTGGTCAACGTCTTCGACCTTTGTCAGTCAGCACCTTCGGCCTGTGCTAATGAATGGTCTGGTTAGTTGATTGGGACTGACCGGGCGGAGCTTTAGAAAAGCGAATCAGGCGAATTCTTACGAATTACGCGAATTGTGGCACAAAGATGAAACAGACTGGACCACTATTGAATGCGAACCTTCAAACCACTTCGAGATAGATTTAGAAATCTTTGGAAGTCAATAAATTCAATTCAAAATACAGCTTCTTAGTATGAAGAGATGGATGAAAATGAAACGGGAAGAATTATTAAATTACGGTGAGCGCATTCTGCGTAGACTTTGCGATGGAGAATGCGAACAAAATACTGAAGAAGTCCTTGTCGTAATCGGTTCCCTCGCAATAAAGATTGCGAGGAATTCCAAATTTGTTTTGCGCTTGATTTTTCAGAGCCAATTTTTGCCTCTGGGTAATTTCCAGCTCAGTTTGAGATAATAAACAAGTGAGTCTATAAGGATTAACTATTTACAGTCAAAATTTGTGTTTAAAGAAAAGACCATATCCGGTGTAGTTTGGAGTGCAGTCGATAATTTTTCAACCCAGGGAATACAGTTTGTTGTGGGGATCATCCTTTCCAGGCTTATCGCCCTAAGGGAGTTTGGACTTATCGGTATGGTCACCATTTTTATTGCCATATCACAAACCTTTGTCAACAGTGTTGTTGCATATTATCTGAATAGCTATTGGTCAGGGAAAATGGTAAATTACCCGATGAAGGAGCAGGTTGGAGATATCCTTCCCTCTTTTTTGCTTGCTTTAGTTATGGGGGTTTTGGTTTATGCCATTGGCATAATTTTGCAATCGGGGGTAACCTGGTAAAACTAATTATTCAATTTATCTCGGGTACAATTCTGGTTATTTCTGGTAGTGAAATCACAAAACTTTCTCCCTATCTTTTTCTGAAACAAATTGTCGTCGCCAAAGTAAAATCTTTTATCAATGCCAGAAGATAAACCTATTTATGTTACTCAACCAGCATTGCCTCCGCTTGATGAGTTCGTTGCCTCCCTGGAAAAGTCCTCCTATGGTTTCATAAGATTTAAAGCGCTTAACTGTTCCCAGGATGTTGTACTGAAGTACCGTAATGGAGATGCTGGCAATCTGGGAGGCAAAATCCCGGGCTTGGGATTTCCCCAGGCCAAGCAGGCTCTTGGCTTCCTTGAAAAATACTTCGATGGACCATCTCATTGAGTAAATATGATAGGCTTCAAAGAAATTAAGTTCTGAAGTTTCGCAAGTAAGAAAGAGTTAAGAAATGGTATAAAAAGAAGCACTGGGAGTTTTCAGATATCTCTGAAAATCAGTATATTTAAAGTGACAAAACAACAAATAACTGATCCCAATGCTTAATAATAAAGGTACAAACATTTTCTCTGAGATTAATAGTTTTTTTCCGGAAAATGATAACAGAAAAGCAATTAATAGTATAATGGATATTGCCAGTAATCTGAAGATAAGCAGTAAATCCTTGTCGCTTGAAAGTAATGCCAACTGCAAGTTCACCCGGTTACAGGTGTTCGAGCTATTGTTGGTGTTTCCTTTATTCATGGTCAAAAACGCTTTTCATTATTCTGAATCCATTCTGTTTAAGGTTCTCTCGTGCAAGAAGGATGTTTTCTATCGCTTTATGGCCAATGGTTCTTTTGATTGGAGAAATATCCTGTACAGGATCAATTTACAGCTGATTGGAAAAATCGCTGTCAGGGCTGATTCCTGCAATGGCAAGGATCCTGTTTGTCTCATTGTTGATGACTCTGATTTTCCCAAAACCGGTAAAAAGATAGAGAGAATAGGCCGTATATTTTCTCATGTGACTCATAAATCCATTCTTGGTTTTAAGGCTCTTTTTCTTTGTCGCACTGACGGCAAGACTCAGACCGTTCTGGACTTCTCGCTTCATGGTGAAGAAGGTAGCCGGGCGGAAAGACCTTTCGGGATGACCAGGGAACAGCGTGGGAAGCAGTACCGCAGGGAACGTGATGAAACAGAAGCCGTACAAGAGAGAATTGAAGAGTACACCCAAAGTAAAATCCAGAAAGCTATAGATATGGTCAGGCGGGCCATCAAAGAAGGGATACGTTTTGATTATCTTCTCTCTGACAGTTGGTTTACTTGTACAGATATCGTACGGTTTATCAAATCCAGGCATGTCAGGTGTCATTTTCTGGGTATGATCAAGATGGCCAAAACGAAGTACCGGTTTAAAGGTAAGATGAAAAGTGCCAGGGAACTGGTGAAGCTTCTTCAATCGAGGAAGGAGATCCGCTACAGCCGGCGTCTGCGTTGTTATTACGGGCAGGCTGAAGTAGAACTCTCCGGAATAAAGGTTAAACTCTTCTTTTGCAGGCGAACAAGGAATGGAGACTGGACAGGGCTTATGACCACCAACACTAAACTTAACAAAAGTTTCTCTTATTTGCCATGTCAATCTCAAATTTGATTCAAGATAAAATGTTCTGGTGTCAGTAGTATCCACTAAAATTCAAAATGATGATTAGCAATTCGCTGTAAATGAATACTTTATGTGGATATTTGTCACATGTCAATTTCATTTGGAAAACTCAAATTTTACGGTTTGATTGATGTTTAAGTTACTGATTTTATGCATAATAAAAAACGATAATCCATCTTAGTAAAATTTAAGCAGACACTGCTGAACAAACTTAATTGAAAAATGTGCTGTTTATTCCATGAAAATATCTGATACAGAAACTAAATCCTTATCACATTGATGGTTAAAGCAAATTAGCATGGTCGATCTTAGACAAAAAACGATTACAGGTGTCATGTGGAGTGGTATTGACAGTTTTGCTGAGCAGCTTGTTCATTTCATCGTTGGAATTGTAATGGCACGTGTAATAGCACCAAGGGAGTATGGTCTGATTGGAATGATTACCGTTTTTATTGCGATTTCCAATTCTTTCATTTTAAGTGGACTTGGAAGTGCATTGATTAGAAAGACTGACTGCAAACAAGTTGATTTTTCCACTGTATTCTACTATAATCTGGGGATGGGGTGTATCCTGTATCTTATTTTATTCTTTTCTGCCGGAGCAATAGCTGATTTCTTTAAGGAGCCAATGCTTAAACCTATTGTTCGTATTGTAGGTATCGATCTTATAATTCGCTCACTTACTATTATTCAGAGAATTACCTTGGTAAAAAGAATTGACTTTAAACTTCTGGCTAAAATAACCATAATATCCAGTATTCTATCGGGAATTATTGGAATCGTAATGGCCTATCGTGGTTATGAAGTTTGGAGTCTTGTTGCCCGAATGATATCTTTTTCGTTTATAACATCTCTATTGCTTTGGATATTAAATAGATGGAGACCAACGATTGAATTTAGTAGAAAATCCTTTAAAGAATTATTTGGGTTTGGGAATAAAATAATGATTAGTGGCATTTTTGATACCGTTTACAGAAATATATATTACCTTGTAATCGGAAAATTCTTTTCAGCGAATGAGCTAGGGTATTACACACGTGCCCAAACATTTAACGACTTGCCTTCAAAACAGATAACTAGTGTAATATCGCGGGTAACATTTCCGATACTCTCGGAAATGCGTGAAAATCCTGTCGTGCTAAAAGGAGGTTATAAAAGAATGATTACCAGTACTACATATATTAGTTTTGTTATTCTTGCCGGATTAGCAGCAATAGCTGAACCAATGGTGATCACATTAATTGGTGAGGCTTGGAGACCGTCAATAGTATATTTGCAAATGCTTTGTTTTGTAGGTATGTTGTATCCTCTTCAGGCTCTTAATCTTAATATTCTTCAGGTGCAAGGTCGTTCAGACCTGTACTTAAGAATCGAAATTATCAAGAAACTATTGGCAGTACCCATCATCATTGTTGGAATTATTTGGGGCATAAAAGTAATGTTAGTTGGGATGATGGTTAATTCATTGATTTCATATTATATTAATAGTTACTGGTCTGGCAAAATGATTAATTACTCCATGAGTGAACAGATAACTGATATTCTTCCGTCTTTTTTGGTTGCTATTGGTAGCGGATTGTTGGTCTTTGTTATAGGGAAACTAATACCTGGTGGTTATCTGATGAAAATGATTAGTCAACTGTTGTTCGGGGCCGTAATTGTATTTTTTGTCAGTGAATTGTTCAAGTTAGCCCCATATCTATATCTGAAAGAAATTGTTTTATCACGATTTAATTCTATCAGAACCGCAAGGAATTCTTCTATCTGAAAGGTAGAGATTAAATCATTCTTATAATGAAAAATTAAAATGTGGAAATTATGATGATAATATCAAAATGATCATTTCCCAATTTCCTATGTGTTCTATAGTGCTGTGGAAATATTCCCGATAAGGACTCTAAAAAACAGTGTAGATATATACAGCTACTTTTCTGGCTTTTTAGCTTTTATTGTTATGTGCTATCATTACATGTATCTATTCCATTTTGGTTAAGAAACTGTAACTACTGAGCAGATATACCTGAATTTTTTTCTTTAACTCAAAGGTGCTAGACTGTAACGTAATTCAAATCAAAGAATCAAATTACGCTTCTATGCTAATACTTTTGCCAGGCACACAAAATACAATTTAATACCGCCTAATCACAGTTATTACAGTCAATCTGATTTTGTTATTTTTTTCACTTTTTTATTGCCATGTTTAAATATTGTAATCACTTAGGATATGTAAATCCTTATTATATTGAAAAAAATGGGAAATTCGTAATTCGGAGAAAAATATCGGAAATTTTAAATGAGTCGTCTAATGAGCGTATAATTGACCCAATTGCCACAATTGAACTATTCAATAAAAATTACATTTTGGCCAATCGTACATTAATTAGAGAAATTCAGCGAGTTCCTTGGATGGCGAAGCCGAATGCTGAGTATTCTGACTGGGAATACTTTAAGGTTCCTGAGCATGGCTATCTTGATATTCCTGAGGACGAAATTGCGTCTAATCTTTTTCAAAAGATCTGCTGTGAAATTGAATTGTATATCGGTGATAAGAAAAACATTGGAATTCTTTTAAGCGGAGGCATGGACAGCCGTATTGTCGCTGGAACATTGGATTATTTAATTAAAACAAAAAGACTCAAGGGGCTTAATGTAGTTGCTTTTACCTGGGGCAATAGTAATACCCGAGATGTTGTTTATGCAAAGGAGATTGCTTCTCGCTTGAATTGGAAATGGAAGCACTTCATTGTAACAGAAAAGGATTTATTAAATAATTTAACGGAAACTGCAATGCATGGATGCGAGTATTCTCCTATTCACCTTCATGCAATCCCACAGGTCAGAGATCAAAATAACATTGACATTATTTTGGGGGGCAGTTATGGTGATAGCATAGGAAGAGGGGAATATTCTGGTACTAAAGTTGAAAACCTTAGGCCAATTGAACAAAACATTAGAAATATTGGAAATGTTTTTGATCAGGTGATTTTTGTACAACAATACAAAAAAATTATAGATGACATTAAACACTATCATTTATTATTTCCTAGGCCTCAGGAATATATGCAAAATGAACTTGATTACCAACTACACTATTGGCGTAGAATGTTAAATCCTTGTATGGAATTATTAACGGAAAGAAATGCAGCATTCCATCAAGTATTTACACATCCTGATGTTTTCGGTTATTTGTGGTCGATACGTCCTTTCAGAAGAAACGATAAAATTTACAGGTTTATCTTGGATTTTTTCCATACACGATTGGATGATATTCCTTGGGCAAGAACAGGATTAAAATATGGGCAACTGAAAGGTACACCAGACAATTACCTTAAAAAGCATCATACCTATTCCAAAATGATAAGATATGACCTATTTGAGGAAATAAAAGATAGGGCCTTATCTGATGAGTTATCTAACTTGGGATTATTTAATATGAGTGCTATAAAAACCTTGTTTAAACTAATTAAAAGGGTGCCGCCTTCTGGAATTTTCTTTTTAGAAAAAATAATATGGTTAGCAAGCTTGGCAGAAATGTCGGTGATATATGATTTAAAAGCTTGTGATTCTTTTAAAAAAAATAATTCATTGATTGATCTTAAGACGATTATTTCAATTTCAAAGGATTATCTTATTCCAGCAACAAAAGCTAGGTTTAAAGATGTAGTATTTAAAAGAATGAGTTGAATGAACATGAATTAAGTGGAAATATTTTTCTATTTTAATATCGAAAAGTGCAAAATTAATATATCCTTGTTCCTCTTACTATTGGCATCAGATAGGGTGTATTTATAGTTGATATATTGACCCCAATTAAAAGTTAGCACAGTTTAAGCTTAAATTTACAGGTATGGTAAAGCAAAAGCGAAGAGTGCAAAAATGAAGACCCGGATGGTTATGGAGTTTTTACACGGCAAGCCCCTGCCATTATTCCTTGTTGAACTACTTCCCTGGCTATGCACTTAACGATGTTTTTTGAGGGTTCCAGAAGGATTTGATGATAAGGGTTCTTTGAAGTATTGGAGGTTTTTGTGCTTTGAAAAGAAGCTGGTTTCAAAATACTGGAGAAACAGTTCATTTTCCATGTTGCCGGATATAGCTTTCCTGGTTGCGAAAGAATCGCAAAGAAGGAAGATATCAAACTGACCAGGACTTATTGACGGGCAATAAAGAATCTAAAATATCAGTTACGATTTGTTCGCAAAGCGAAGAATACTAGCAAACAGAATGATAAGAAATTACCTCAGCGGCACAGCCGGGGATAAAATCAATACCCTGCTGGCAGACACAGCTTATAATATGAAGAAGTGGATGAAATTAAAGCGGGAAGAACTACTAAAATTTATTATGCGTTGGATTTTTCAGAGCAAGTTCTGGCCTCTGGGAAATATCCCGCTCAGCTTGAGATAAAAAACGAGTGAGTTTATAAGGATCAACTAATTAATAATTTTTTCGAATTGATTTTCAAATGTTAAATAGACATATCCTCTTTTATATTGGAGACCTGGGTGGTGGAGGGGCTGAAAGAGTTATGCTTAACTTGCTCCAAAATCTGGATAGGAATAAATACCAGTTAACCCTGTTGCTTCATTCTGAAAAGGGTGCGTTTTATAAAAAGATTCCGTCAGACATTCAGAAGGTGATTGTTTGTTGGAAAACAGGGAAGATCCATTTCTTATATCGTATCTATCAATTGGGTAACGCAATAAAAAAACTCAATCCTGACTTGGTTGTCAGTTTTCGCACCGCATCAAACATAGCTGTATCAAGGGCAAAATTCCTTACACGTTTTAGAGCAGGTATTATTCTTCGCGAAGGAACAAATACAATTTCATGGTTAAAAATAAAAACAAAGAGTTTTTTTCTGCCTATTAGGAAACTGGAAGTAAAAATCTTTTACTCCTTAGCTGATAAAATAATAGCAAATTCTGATGGTATCAAGAATGATTTAGTTATTAATTTTAAGATTAATAGTAATATAATTCACACCATTTACAATCCTATTGACTTTGAAGGCATCACTAAAGCAATTAGACAATCAGATAATTCCCCATATACAAAGCAGGAGCATGAGAAGATAATCCTTGCTATCGGGCGTTTAGATCCTCCTAAGGCTTATCAGGATATGATAAGTGCTTTTAGTATTATCAGATCTGTAATTCCTTCACGACTTTTAATTCTTGGTCAGGGGTCACTGGAATCTGAAATTAGAGAACAAATCAAAAAATCTCAAGTTGAGGATTTTGTAAAATTGCATGGTTTTGTTAATAATCCATGGGTTTACCTTGTCAATGCTGATGTATTCTTATCAACTTCCCATTGGGAGGGATTCCCAAATGCACTAATTGAAGCAATGGCTTGTGGTGTGCCTCCTGTTGCGACTGATTGTGATTTTGGTCCACGTGAAATAATTCATGATGGAATTGACGGCTTTCTAACTCCAGTCGGAGATATCAAATATATTGCGGATAGAGTAATAGAATTACTGCAAGATGATGAATTAAGAAGTAGATTGGCTGAAAATGCAAAGAATCGAGTACATGCATTTGAAATATCAACTATAATACAAGAATACGAGACACTATTTGATGAAGTTTTGCTTTCATCCTCGAAGCGGGATGAAACCTCTCTTGCTTATTAATCAACCACATGAGAATTTTAGTGATTACAATTGACTACCCTTCACCTAGGAATATAACTCGTGGGATTTTTTTATATAGACTTGTTCAAAAGTTTGTTGACTATGGGCACCAGGTAACCGTAATATCCCCTGAGAGTATTTTGGATCTGTTTAAGAGCAAAAATTATTATGGTCATGAGAAAGCTGATGTATACAGACCCATATTTTTTAGTTTTGGTGCTAAAAAAATTGGAAGTTATAATACTTATTCGTTAACTCATTTAGCACTAGTTGCTGCAGTAAGACGTACTGAAAAAAAGTATAATCTTATGTATGATGTTGTTTATTGTAAATTTATTCGTAATGGTATTTTGGCAATAGACGCGATCAAAAAGTATCAGAAACCTGTTATTGTCGATGTTGGTGAGAATCAATTACTTGATCTCACGGTTAAATGGTTTACTTATAGTAGATTTATTGATCTTGTTAATAGAATGGATGGTTTTATTGCCGTTTCAGATCAAGTTAAAGAAAAGCTTCATAATTTCAAAATTCGAAAGGAAAAAATAATAGTTGCTCCCAATGGAGTTGATTGCTTACAATTTAGAAAATTGGATAAGATAAGTCTGCGCGAGAAATTTAATTTTCCCCAAGATAAAATAATTATTGCCTTCACTGGCAATTTCATTGAAAGCAAAGGTCCTGATAGATTGCTAATGGCAATTGAAGGACTAAATAATATAAAAGCAATATTTATTGGTGGTGGACCTATTGATTTGATAAGCAATCAGATTGTATTTAAACAGCGAGTTCCTGCATTTAGTGTTCATGAATTGCTTAATTGTGCCGACATGTTTGTTTTACCAACTTTACATGAAGGCAACAATAATTCCATAATTGAAGCCATGGCCTGTGGCCTTCCGATAATATCATCAGATATTCCAGAGGTTAGAAGTCAATGTGATCCGTCGTTTTCAATATTGGTAAATCCAATGGATGTTTCAGCTATCCGTAATTCGATCATAAAACTAGCAACTAATGCTGCCTTGCGTGAAAAAATGTCTGCTAATGCCATGGCACATTCTAAACGGTATGATTTAAATAAAAGATCCAAGACAATCCTCGAGTTTATGAAGAGCTTAGTTGAACTATAATGAAGATTGCCCATCTAACTTCGGTTCATCAGCGATTTGACACGCGTATTTTTTTGAAACAGTGCAAATCCCTTTCTAGAAAGGGGTGGGATGTCTCATTAGTCGTTGCAGATGGTAAAAATGATGAGAAGAGGGATTCTATTGACATATACGATGTTGGTATTGGTGGTAACCGAATAGAACGATTTGTTCTGACCACCACTAAAATTTTTGCAAAAGCACTGGAATTGAATGCTGAAATCTATCATCTACACGATCCGGAATTAATCCCGATAGGTCTTCGCTTAAAAAAGGTTGGAAAGATAGTTGTCTTTGATTCTCATGAAGATGTGCCATTACAAATAAAAACCAAACCTTATTTGGGGAGAATACTGGGTATGCTGGTTGCTGGATTGTATAAGTTATATGAGAAATCCGCCTTGAAAAAATTTGACCTTATTGTTACTTCAACAACACTAATTAGGGACAAAATGAAGCAAATTAATCCTGATGTTATTGAAATTCAAAATTTTCCAATGATTGATGAATTCCCTTCTGAACCAAACGACTGGCAAATGAAAGAAAATCAGGTTTGCTATATTGGATCTCTCACTGCGATCAGAGGTATTAAAGAAATGGTGAAAGCAATCTCATTAACGAATAGTGATACAAGGCTTGTATTGGGAGGTTCTTTCTCAGAAACTTCTTTTGAGAAGAAAGTCAAATCGCTCGAAGGGTGGAAACTAACTGAATATAAGGGATTTTTAAATAGGATGGCTATAAAGGAAATTTTGTCAAAATCCATTGCCGGATTGGTTGTTTTACATCCCACATGTAATCATATGGATGCATTGCCAGTTAAGATGTTTGAATATATGAGTGCAGGCATACCAGTTATTGCATCAAATATTCCACTTTGGGAATCGATTGTGCTAGGTAACAATTGCGGGTATTGTGTAGATCCTTTTAATTCTCTTGAAATTGCTCATGCAATAGAATTTTTTGTCTCGCATCCAGCAGTGGCGGAAACAATGGGGCAAAATGGAAGAAAGGCAGTTAGAAATCTCTATAATTGGCAAAATGAGGAAATTAAACTCATAAATGCTTATGAAAAATTAGCTTCTCAAAAATTAGCTTCTCAAATCAATAGCAATGCATAGTCAGGTATCTATCATTATCCCTTGTTACAATGCCGGTGAGAGAATCAGGGAAACTCTGAATTCTGTTTTAGGTCAAACATACGAAAACTGGGAAGCCATCGTGATTGATGATTGTTCCACTGACCACTCGGTAGAAATTATCAACTCATTTGTAAAAGAAGATCCAAGAATCGGCCTAATTATTAATGATGAAAATTCCGGAGGTCCTTCAATCCCAAGAAACCTGGGTATCGCTTCAGCAAAGGGTGATCTGATCGCTTTCCTTGATAGCGACGATATTTGGATGCCTGAAAAACTAGAACATCAACTTCAGTTTATGAAAGAAAAGAATGCATGGATTTCAAGTACTTCTTATGAACTAATTGATGAATCTGGAAATTCTCTTGGTAAGGCTATTCATGCACAACCTGTTATGGACTTCAATAAATACTTAAGAAATACCAATATTGGGTTCTCTTCAACGGTTATTATGCGTGAATTACTCAAGGGTGTTGAGTTTCGAAAAATGCCTGTTGCGGAGGATTTCCCTTTCTGGCTGGATGTATTCAGAAAAGGATATACCATGTTTGGTCTTACTGAGGTTTTGACTCAATACAGAGTACAGAAAAACTCTCTTTCATCAAACAAATTAAGGTCTGCTAAACATATTTGGAAAACATACCGTACAATTGAAAAGTTTAATCTATTAAGATCTCTTTATTATTTTAATTCGTATGCTTTTAATGCAATCAAGAAGAGATTGTAGAGAACTCATTTTAATCTTATTATGACAAATAAAACAGCATTGATCACCGGGGTAACCGGGCAGGACGGGGCGTACCTGAGTGAGTACCTCCTGAAAAAGGGATATGTCGTCCATGGGTTAAAACGGCGGTCGTCACTCTTCAACACCGAACGTATCGACCATATCTACCAGGATCCGCACGTGGAGAACCGCAACTTTGTGCTCCACTACGGCGACCTCACCGACTCGATGAACCTCACCCGCATCATCCAGGAGGTGCAGCCCGACGAGATCTACAACCTTGCGGCCATGAGCCACGTAAAAGTGAGCTTTGACACGCCCGAATATGTGGCCAATGCCGACGGAGTGGGGGTCCTCCGCCTCCTCGAGGCCGTAAGACTCCTGGGACTCATCCGCAAAACCCGCATTTACCAGGCTTCCACGAGCGAACTGTACGGTCTGGTGCAGGAGGTGCCCCAGAGCGAAAAGACGCCCTTCTATCCGCGTTCGCCCTACGGGGTGGCCAAGCTCTTTGCTTACTGGATCACCGTTAACTACCGGGAAGCCTACGGCATGCACGCCAGCAACGGGATCCTCTTCAACCACGAGTCGCCCATCCGGGGAGAGACCTTCGTCACCCGCAAGGTGACCCGCGCCCTGAGCCGCATCGCCCTGGGCATGCAGGAGGTCTTTTACATCGGTAACCTTTCCAGCCAGCGGGACTGGGGCCATGCCAAGGACTATGTAAGAGCCATGTACCTGATCCTCCAGCAGGATGAACCTGACGACTACGTCATCGCAACGGGAATCACCACCACCATCCGCGACTTTATCTGTATGGCGGCCGCCGAAATCGGCCTCGAAGTAGCCTTCCGGGGAGAAGGGACAGAAGAAAAGGGGTATCTGGTGGGCATTGACGAAAAACGATTCGCCGAAAGGGTGGGGGAGAAATTTATTCCGGGAATCCTTTCCCGCATCTCCAAATCCCCGGGACCCTCCCTCTCTCCGTCTCTCAGTCCCTCCCTCCCTCCGTCTCTCAGTCCCTCCATCTCTCCGTCTCTCAGTCCCTCCCTCTCTCCGCCTTACATCGTGGCTGTCGACACCTCCTACTTTCGGCCCACCGAAGTGGACCTACTTATCGGTGACAATACCAAAGCCCGCCGGAAGCTGGGATGGGAACCACGGTACACCCTGCCCATGCTCATCAGCGATATGATGGAGAGTGACATCCGCCTGATGAAAAAGGATGCCTGGCTCAGGGAAGGGGGCTACCGGACCCTTAACTATTTCGAATAAATTGCTGCCATGGAAAAAACGACGAAGATTTACATCGCGGGACATACAGGACTGGTCGGGTCGGCGATTTGGAACAACCTGCTATCCAAAGGCTATACCCATCTGACAGGCCGCACCATCGAAGAACTGAACCTGCTGGACCAGCAGGCCACAGGACTGTTCTTCGCGGAAGAGAAACCCGACTATGTCGTGCTGGCGGCCGCCCGTGTGGGGGGCATCGTGGCCAACAACACCTACCGCGGGCAGTTCATTTACGAAAACCTGCAGATCCAGAACAACGTTATCCACCAGGCGTACCTCCACGGGGTGAAAAAGTTGCTCTTCCTGGGATCCACGTGCATCTACCCGCGCGAAGCGCCCCAGCCCATGAAGGAGGAGTACCTTCTGTCCGGTCAGCTCGAATATACCAACGAACCCTACGCCATCGCCAAAATCGCCGGACTTAAACTCTGCGAGAGCTATAACCTCCAGTATGGCACCGACTTCATCGCGGTGATGCCCACCAACCTCTATGGTCCGAACGATAATTTCGACCTGGAGAAGGCGCACGTGCTGCCGGCGCTCATCCGCAGGATCCTCCTGGCGAAATGGCTCGAAGAGGGGGATTGGGATGCCATCAGGGCCGATCTGGATAAAAGGGCTGTCGAGGGGGTAATCGGAGATCGTCCGGTTGAAGACATATTGAATGTGCTTTCCAGGTATGGAATTAAAAATAATCCGCCAAGACACGGAGAAGGGCACAAAGGAACACAAAGGGTATCTGTGGAGGTGTGGGGAACCGGCCAGCCTCTGCGGGAATTCCTCTGGAGCGAAGACATGGCCGACGCCTGCGTTTTTGTCTTGGAAAATGTGAGCTTCCGGGAGATGGTCCGCCTCTCTTCCCCCGGAAAAGGTGAAATTCGCAATGTCCACCTCAACATCGGCACCGGAAAGGAGATCTCCATCAGGGAGCTGGCCTTCCTGGTGAAAGAGGTTACCGGCTTCCGGGGAAACCTGGCTTTCGACGCTTCAAAACCCGACGGGACCATGCGGAAGCTTACCGATCCATCGAAATTGCACGCCCTGGGATGGCATCACCGGGTGGAGATCGATGAGGGAGTCAGGCGGTTGACGGAGTGGTATCTAAGTCATTGATCATATTTTATACTTCTCGAACCTGAAAACAACAGTTCTGATCACCGGGGCCAACGGATTTGTGGGAACGAACCTGTTTGAGGCGCTGAAGGGGGATTTTCACCTGGTGGGGCTCGATGTTGGCAGTCCGGGGAAATATCCTCCGGAAGATTTTTTCTCATGGGACGCGCTTGACAGGATTCCCCCGGTCGATGCGATTATCCACCTGGCGGGAAAGGCACACGACACGGCCAGGATTGCGCGCGATGAGGAATATTTCGAGGTTAATACCGGCCTGACGCAAAAGATCTTTGATTATTTTCTGCATTCAACGGCCCGGAAATTTATCTTCTTCAGTTCGGTCAAAGCGGTGGCTGATACGGTCCGCGGGGAATGGTTGACGGAAGAGGATACACCGGAACCCCTGACAGCTTACGGAAGGTCGAAGTTGGAGGCGGAACGGTTTATTTTAAGTAGAGTGAATGACTTCAGTCCACCTTCCGAAATCCGCCTTTCTCAATCCTCCTTTCTCAATTCTCCTTTCTCAATCCCCCTTCCGCAATCCGTTTATGTGTTGCGTCCGGCGATGATCCACGGTCCGGGTAACAAGGGAAACCTCAACCTCCTCTACCGGGCGGTGGTCAAGGGAATTCCCTGGCCGCTGGGGGCTTTCGAAAACCAGCGCTCCTTTACTTCCATGGAGAACTGCGCATTTGTAATGCGCAGGTTACTTGAAGGTGACATACCAACCGGGATCTATAACCTGGCTGACGATGAACCGGTCTCTACCAATGAGATCATCGGCCTGATCGCTTCCTCCCTTCACCGGAAACCGCGGATATGGCGCGTGCCCGAAGGTTTCATCCGGGCCGTTGCCCGGAGCGGCGACTTCCTGCGCCTTCCGCTGAACAGCGAGCGGCTGAAAAAACTTACCGAAACCTACCGGGTCTCCAATGCCAAAATCAAAGTAGCCCTGGGAATCGAAAAACTGCCGGTCACTTCCGTAGAAGGCCTGAGGAAAACGCTTCAAAGCTTCGGTAAACTTCACTGACAATCAATTTGAGATTTAGAAAATCGGTTCTGTTATTCTTGTGTCTTTTAAATCTTATTTTGAAATACTGGAGGATTCACTTACAGGAAGATTTCTTCCCTCATTTCAGAAGAATCCCTAAAGAAGGATTATCCACTCTCCTAAGTTTTATTATTTCGATGTAGGTTTTGCCAATTACCTTTTAAAAAAGGGAAAGGTGAAACCGGGGAATGAAGTTTTCGGAAAGGCATTTGAACATTTCATTTTTCATGCCCTGGAAGTTTTTTTTGGAAAGACTTTGGGCAGGAGAATTGATATCATAATGGAATTCAAAATTTTGGAGTAGATTTGGGAGCCCCGGCAAAATCCGGAGAATATTTATTATGGAATGAAATCCTAAACTTCACCTGATAACAATGGAAATCCAATTGCTGACCCGGTCCGTTACGCTCATTCTCCTGGTTGCTGCCATCCTGGTCTATTTCCGCATCGCCGAAAAGTTCCGGATCGTCGATCATCCCAACGAGCGGAGTTCTCATTCCCGGGTAACCGTCAGGGGCGGAGGGATCATCTTTCCCTTGGCAGCCCTGCTGTGGTCGGTTTTCAACGGCTTCAGCCTGCCCTGGCTGATTGCCGGGATATTGCTGATTGCCGCCGTCAGCTTCCTCGACGATCTGATGCCCATGTCGTCGATCCTCCGGTTCCTGGTCCACTTGCTGGCGGTTACCTTCCTTTTCTGGCAGGTCAACGTCTTCCGCCTCTCCTGGCCCTATGTGTTCGCCGCATACGTGCTGGCCATCGGATGGATCAACGCCTTTAACTTCATGGACGGCATCAACGGAATCACCCCTTTCTATGCCCTGGTATCCCTCGGAACCTTCTTGTGGATCGACAAGTCCATAGACTTTGCCCCCGACGGACTCATCATCACCATCCTGATTTCAGTCCTGGTTTTCACCTGGTTTAACGCCCGCAGAAAAGCCCGATGCTTCGCCGGCGACGTGGGAAGCATCTCAATGGCCTTCCTGATCGCTTTCCTGATGGCTTCCCTGATGAACAAAACCGATATGGTGGTCTGGATGCTCATATTTTCCGTCTACGGAATCGATGCGGTGGTCACCATCCTCTACCGGATTAATCGCCGGGAAAATATTTTCCTCCCGCACCGCACCCACCTTTACCAGTACCTGGCCAATGAGATGCAATGGCCCCACCTATGGGTGGCCGGACTCTATGCAGGCGTGCAACTTGCCATCAACGTTGTCACCCTGATGATGCTCGAAAAGGGAATGATGAACCGGCTCATTTTCGTTATTTTGCTGGCGGTACTGGCACTTTTGTACATGGCTGCCAGAATATGGGTGATGAGGATCATCGCACGGAAAGGAGAATCGACGGTATGAAGAAGGTTTTTGTAAGCGGATGTTATGATATGCTCCACAGTGGGCACGTCGCTTTCTTTGAAGAAGCGGCCTTGCTGGGGGATCTTTATGTGGGCATCGGGTCGGACCGCACCATCGCCGGACTTAAAGCCCGGAAGACCGTCAATACGGAACTGGAAAGGCTTTACATGGTGAAAGCCCTGAGGGTGGTCAAGGATGCCTGGATCAACAGCGGCTCGGGACACCTTGACTTCGAACAGGAACTCCGTGACCTGAAACCCGACATCTTCTTCGTCAACGAGGATGGCTTCACCCCCGACAAACAGCGGCTGTGCGACGAACTGGGAATCCGCCTGGTGGTGAGCAAACGGATCCCCCGCCAGGGACTGCCCCCGCGCTCTACCACCGCCCTGCGCAACGAATGCCGCATCCCCTTCCGCCTTGACCTGGCAGGAGGATGGCTCGATCAGCCCTACGTCTCCCGCTATTGGCCGGGACCGGTGATCACCATCTGTATAGAACCGGAAATCGAATTCAACGACCGCAGCGGCATGTCGAGCAGCACCCGCGTAAAAGCCATCGACCTGTGGCATACCGACATCCCCGACGGAGACCGCGAAAAACTGGCCCACACCCTCTTCTGCGTTGAAAATCCCCCCGGAACCAGCTATGTGAGCGGATCCCAGGACTCCATAGGAATTGTCTTCCCCGGTGTCAACCGCCTCGACTACCCCAGCAACAACTACTGGCCCCGGAAAATCACTACCGTCACCGACGACGACATCCTCTCCTTCATCGAAAATCACCTCTGGTTCATCAACCTTTCTCCCCGGAGCGGGGATTTTGACGTGCTGGCCAACACCGATATTTCCGAACCCAAAGCCCGGGCACTGGCCCTGGCAGCCGACGACACCTGGAATGCCATCCTGCAAAAGGAAATCCACAAGTTCGGAAGGGCATTCCGCGAATCGTTCGAAGCCCAGATCGCCATGTTCCCAAACATGGTCAACCCACATATCCTGGAGACCATCAACCGCTACCGCGACAAAGCCCTGGGATGGAAAATCTCGGGCGCCGGAGGCGGTGGATACCTCGTTCTTGTGGCGGAAAGGAAAATTGAAAATGCAATTCAGGTCCGGATCCGTAGAGGATGAAACACTAAACATCAAGCGATGCGTGAATTTTTAATTAAACTTGCTGATAGGATTTTTCTGCCGCGATGGATGGTCTTCTTCGCCGACATGCTGGTGGTCAGCTTTGTTTTTATGTTCACCTACCTGCTGCGCTACAACCTGCAGGCTGACGCAGTTGACCTCAGCGAAATGCTTTTACAACTGGCGCTTATCCTGCCCTTTTTTATGATCGCGGCTTATATCGTCAAACCATACCAGGGAATACTGCGTCACTCCTCGCTCCTCGACGCCCTCGCCGTCATTAAGATGGTGCTCATCGGCACGCTGGCGATGGTGGTCGTCACCCTGATCGCCCGCCGCTGGGAGCCTTTCCTGGTCATCCCCTGGTCGGTGATCATCTCCCAGTTCTTTATCGGGATCTCCCTGCTCATCGGCTTCCGCTTCCTCATCGCCATCGTTTACCAACGGCTGATCAAAAGCCGCGACGGCGGGGTCAGCCTCATGATATACGGCGCCGGTGATATGGGGATCATGACCAAAGGAGTGCTGGAACGCGACGCCGCCCTGCGGTACAACCTGGCGGGATTCATCGACGACGACCCCCGCCTCGTCCATAAAAAGGTGGAAGGCCTCATGGTCTTCCCTCCGGAAATGGCATTTGAAAAGATCATCCCCGAAAAAAAGGTATCCGAAATAGTTATCTGCATACCCCCCGGAAAAATCACCAAGGAAAGGAAAAGCATGTTCGTGGACTGGTGCATCGAACGCAACATCCGTGTCAAGGAGGTGCCCGGCGTCAACGAATGGCTCAACGGAAGGTTCTTCGCCAGCCAAATCCATGACGTGCGCATTGAAGACCTCCTGGGAAGGGATCCCATCGTCATGGACGACCAGCAGGTAGCCAGGGAGATTTACGGGAAAAAGATCATGGTGACAGGGGCGGCGGGATCCATCGGTTCTGAAATCTCCCGACAGCTTTCGGGCTTTTGCCCCGAAAGCCTGACCCTGGTGGACCAGTCCGAATCATCCCTCTTCGAACTCTCCCATGAAATTTCAGCCCTGAAAAAGGAACTCCCTGTCCGGATCGTGGTGGCCGACGTCACAGATCCCCACGCCATGCGACAGCTCTTCGTATCATCGGTGCCCGATATCATCTACCACGCGTCGGCATACAAACATGTGCCCCTGATGGAGGCCCAGCCCTATGAGGCCCTCCGTACCAACGTCGGGGGAACAAAAATCGTGGCCGACCTGGCAGTGGAATTCGGAACCGGGAAGTTCGTAATGATTTCGACCGACAAGGCGGTGAATCCCACCAACGTCATGGGGGCCTCCAAACGGATCTGCGAATTGTATGTGAACGCCCTTTCGCAGAATACAGGGGGATCTACACAATTCATCATTACCCGCTTCGGAAATGTCCTCGGGAGCAGTGGATCGGTTATCCCCATCTTCCGGAAACAGATCGCCGCCGGAGGACCTGTCACCGTCACTCACCGCGAAGTCATCCGCTACTTTATGACCATCCCCGAAGCCTGCCGACTCGTCCTCGAAGCCGGATTCATGGGCAGGGGAGGGGAGATCTACCTCTTCGACATGGGCGACCCCGTGAAAATATACGACCTCGCCGAAAAAATGATCAGCCTATCCGGATTTGTCCCCCACCGGGATGTCAAAATCATCGAAACAGGACTCCGCCCCGGGGAGAAGCTGTATGAAGAACTGCTCACCCGCGCCGAAGAGACCATCGCTACCCACCACGAAAAAATCCTTATCGCCAAAACAAATCCATACGATCCCATATTAATCCTCGCCAAAATCGATGAGCTGGTCCGCCGGATCCCCCTCGAAAGCGAAGATGCTCTGGTGGCCCGCATGAAGGACATCGTTCCCGAATTCAAATCCCGCAACTCAGGATTTGAATCCCTGGACACCCCCACTGCCGATCCTGCCGGAAGCACTTCCTGATACGCTTAATATCATTCCATATCTTTTATACCCAGTGACTCTAGCACTCTCCCTGCTGAATGTTGTAACGATTATCCTTAAGATTGCGAAATGTTGGGCACGCGCTTAAGTGAAAGGATTTGCTTGCTGAAAAAGTAGATTAATACTGTAATTATGGAAATTATCAGAGTGAAACGAAAAATCACCTCTTCCCAAATCAGGATCTCAGAGTTGAAGAAATTCATTGGTAAACATGTGGAGATTACTGTCACTGAAAGGAAACCTGCTAAAAGAGGTAAGGATAAAAACCTGGCAGCAGGTATCCTCGATCCATTCGGAAATCCTGACATGATTATCATTTAAAAAGATGCCTCGGCAGTTGCCGTTAATGAAAAACATGGAGATTACAGACGCTAATTACATCCTGAAGTACCTTTTAAAGGATAATGAGCTGCTATTTAAGCAAGCTAGTTCTATTTTGGAAAACAAAAATGTAATGGTCCCTTTGGAAGTATTGGCTGAGGTAGTGTGTGTTTTCGAAAAAATATATGGAATACCAAGAATAAAAATTTAGAATCACTGGTTTTATTAATGAATTACCCAAATATTTACACTTCTGATAATATGCTGATCCATAAGTCCTTAGTTGTATATGAATCTGAAAATGTTGATTTTGTTGACTCAATTCTGGTGGCATATTACCATTTGCATAATGCTAAGATTTACACATTTGATAAGAAGTTGAATTAACTTTGTAAGTCAATTCAGGAATTGTAGCCTTGAATTTAATAAAAGAGTATTCGGTATTCTATTTACCGTCCCGTTTCTCCATTCACCGGTAATTCCCCCCTGTTCACTGTTTTTAACTCTTTTTTTGATTTGTTCCGTGTAACATTTGCATCATCAAATAGTCTATTAGGTTGTACGAAGACAAAAAACAGAGAACAAAACAGAAAATATTAAAAACAGAAAACAATGAAAACAAGATTTTTTTTACCAGTGACCTTTTTTCTTCTGATTGCGTTCCTCTTCGCAGGAGCGTCCGAAACCAGCGCAAAAAGGATATCTCATGCCTCAAGCTTTGAAAACGAAATGGATCCCGTGATGAGAATTGAATCGTGGATGGTTGACAACTTTTACTGGAATGCTGCGGAATCTTCCTTCTTTACCCGTGAATACGACGAGGCGCTTTTGCTCGAAGACTGGATGACCGACATGAGCAGCTGGGAAATGGCCTCCCTTTCCGTTATGGAAACGGAAGCTTCCCTTGAAGTGGAATTCTGGATGACCGATATCAACAGTTGGGAAGCCGCAACCCTGTCAGCCACCGCAACTGAAGAATCACTGACACTGGAGCCCTGGATGACCAATGCCGGATTGTGGAGCGGAAACAGCATGGTTATTGACAATGCTGAAGAAAAGGGTCTTCCCCTGGAATCATGGATGACCGATATAAAATACTGGTGCCAACCAGAGAGCAGGTAGTTTTGAGTTTGTTAGTAGTTTGGTTTTTACGGGCTGTTGATTTCAACAGCCCGTTTTTCGTTGCACCCGGTCTGAAGTTACAGCTTCGGCCTGACTTCGAACAACGCCAGTTTCATCGATATGGTATCTTTTGGCTGGACGTTGACCTTCACTACCTCGCCGTCGAAGGGCATCACAATGAAGTTGTGCATCTTCATGGCTTCAAGAACCGCCAGCGTCTCCCCCTTTTTCAACTTCTGCCCCTCCTTGACTGCAACACTGATAATGGTGCCGGGAATAAATGAATGGATCAGGTTCGGATTATGCCCTTTCCATACCTTCCGGTGCCTGAATTTTTCACTTAGGGTGGTTTTGTACATTGCCCCCTGGATGACCAGATCATTAAATGCAGGTTTTCCGGTATCTGCTTCTGATTTTTTGCTCATAATCTAAATGTTAAAACGGCGGAATTCCGTGTTTTTTCTTCGGCACTGTGATGTCCTTGTTTTTGGCGACTTTCAGGGCGTGGAGGATACGGGAGCGGGTATCTTCGGGTTCGATCACCTCGTCGATATATCCTTTGGCTGCTGCCACATACGGATTGGCGAATTTCTGCTTGTATTCCTGGATTTTCTGAAGCCGCATGGCTTCGGGATCTTCGGCTTCCATGATCTCCTTGCGGAAGACGATGTTAGCGGCACCTTCGGGACCCATGACGGCGATTTCAGCCGCAGGCCAGGCAAAGACAAAGTCAGCCCGCAAATGCCTTGAATTCATCGCGATATACCCTCCCCCGTAAGCTTTGCGAAGGATGACGGTGATTTTCGGCACGGTAGCCTCGCTGTATGCATACAGGATTTTGGCCCCATGGCGGATCACCCCGGCATGCTCCTGGTCTACCCCGGGAAGATATCCCGGCAGGTCTTCCAATGTCACGATGGGGATGTTGAAGGCATCGCAAAACCTGATGAAACGGGCTGCCTTGTCGGAACTGTCGGTATCGAGCACTCCCGCCAGCACCATTGGCTGGTTGGCGACAAAACCTACGGTCTCGCCGTCCATCCTCCCGAAACCGATGATGATGTTCGGGGCGAAAAGCTCCATGATCTCCAGAAATTCCGATCCGTCGGTGATCGCCCTGATGATGTCGCGCATATCGTAGGGCAACCGGGGGTCGGTGGGCACGATACGCTCTACCTTCCGGGTTTTCTTTGGCGGCTTGGCAGGGAATGCCTGCGCTTTCTCCTGGTTGTTCCAGGGTACGAAGGTGATCAGCTTTTTAATCTGCTCGAAACATTCGGCTTCTGTCCTGGCATAAAAATGGGCGTTCCCGGTGATCCTGGCATGCACCTTGGCGCCGCCAAGCTCTTCCATGGAGATGTCTTCCCCCAGAACCGACTTGATGACACCCGGACCGGTGATGAACATCTTGGAAATGTTCTCCACCACAAAGACGAAATCGGTGAGGGCGGGGGAATATACGGCTCCGCCGGCGCACGGCCCCAGGATGACCGAGATCTGGGGAATTACCCCCGATGCCAGGGTGTTCCGGAAAAAAATCTCCCCGTAACCGGCCAGCGAGTTGACCCCCTCCTGAATACGGGCACCCCCCGAATCGTTGATGCCGATCAGCGGTACCCGCATCTTCAGCGCGTGATCCATGATTTTGGTGATTTTATGGGCATGCATCAATCCCAGGGAACCCCCGGCTACCGTGAAGTCCTGGGCGAAGATGCAGACCGGCTTGTTGTAAATGGTCCCCGTGCCGATGATCACTCCATCGCCATGCAAAACCTTGTCCTCCATGCCAAAATCACGCGCCGCATGCTCCACAAAAAGATCATACTCATGAAAGGAATCTTCGTCGAGGATCGACATGATCCTGGCACGCGCAGTGAGCTTCCCCATTTGCGCCTGCTTTTCCATGGCCTCATCCCCGCCCCCTTTCTGGATCTCCTCCTTGCGCTTCCGCAAGTCCAGAATGTTGCTTTTCAATGACATAAAACAGAATTTTTAAATCAATTATTTGCCGGTCAACCGGTGCTTTTTTCGTTTAGTCGTGTAAGTTACCCCAAATTTACACTTTTTTCATGCCCGGTTCACCCTTCCGACGGATGTACCCCGTTTTTTAAGAATTTGTAACATTTTGTCTTTGAACAATATTATTATTCGTTTGAATAATCAGACCGAAGGGCACCATCTCAATTAAAAAGGGTGGGGAATTCGCCATTAATAATAACCTCAACCTCATCTTGCCGCCCACCTGAAGAGGAACCACGCGATGACGGCATATATCATGTTGGGGATCCAGACGGCAATGACGGGCGGCACGTTGCCGCTCACGGCAAAGACCACCGATATCTGCATGAACAAAATATAGGAGAAACTCAACAGAAGTCCCAGTCCCAGGTGAAATCCCAACCCCCCCTTGATCTTCCGGGAAGCCAGCGATACCCCGATGATGGTCAGAATGAATACCGAAAAAGGTCCGCTGATCCGCTTGTGCCGCTCAATGGCAAATTCCGTGGAATTCACCCCTCGAAGCTTCATGCTCCGGATTTCACTCCTCAGCTGTTTGGTGGTCAGAGCCTCCATATCATCGCGTTCCACCTTGTAATCGACAGGCGTCATGTTCAGCGTGGTGTCAATGCGGTACCCCCGCGTGATCACCTCCTGGTCGCCGATAAACTGCCGCCTCCAGTAATTGTTGATGATCCACTGCCCGGAATCGGCATTCCAGCTGATGTTGTCGGCGGTGATCTTCTCCACGAGTTTCTGATCTTCGAATTTCTCCATGGTGAAACGGGTGCCGATGTTGCTGGAACTGAAGGTATACATATAGATGTATACCCCCGGCTCTATCTGGCGGTGGATGTGCCGCTCCATCTGATAGGTGTTTTGATTGATGTAATGGTTCCGGAATTCGATGCGTTCGCGATTGGCCGAAGGAATGACGAAATTCCCCAGAAACCAGGTGAAGAGAGCGATGACCGCCGCCGACGCCAGGTAAGGCCGCATCATCCGAGAATAGGACATCCCGCTGCTCAGAATCGCGATGATCTCGGTATTGTAAGCCATCTTGGAGGTGAAGTAAATCACCGCGATAAAGGTGAAGAGCGGACTGAAGAGGTTGGCGAAATAAGGGATGAAGTTCATGTAATATTGGAAGATAATATCATGGGTGGGGATATCCTTGGAAATGAACTCATCGAGGTTTTCCGAGATGTCGAAGACGGTGGCGATGCTGATGATCAGGGCGATAGAATAGAAAAAGGTCCCGAGGAACTTCCGGGAGATATAAAAATCGATGGTTTTGAAATACTTCGTCATATTACAGCCTCTGTTTCAGCCTGTGAATCATCTCCTCTTTCCAGCGGGGGAAGGTGCCGTCCAGGATCTGCTGCCGCGCTTCCCGTACCAACCACATGTAAAAAGCCAGGTTGTGCTGGCTGGCAATCTGGGCGCCGAGCATCTCCCCCGATATCACCAGGTGGCGCAGGAAGGCCCGCGAGTAATGATGGTCGACAAAAGAGGTGCCGTTGACGTCGACGGGAGAGTGGTCGTTCATCCATTTGTTATTGCGGATGTTGATGATCCCCTTGCTGGTGAAAAGCATGCCGTTTCGGCCATTGCGGGTGGGCATCACGCAGTCGAACATGTCGATGCCGCGGTCGATGGCTTCCAGAATGTTGACGGGGGTACCGACCCCCATGAGGTAGCGCGGACGGTCGGCAGGGAGCCCGGCAGTGACCACTTCCAATATCTCGTACATCACCTGCTCGGGTTCCCCCACCGCCAGTCCGCCCACGGCATACCCGTCGGCACCGAACGAGGTGACATGTTTCACGGCTTCCCAGCGGAGATCGGGAAAGGTCGCCCCCTGCACGATCGGGAACAACGACTGCGGGTAGCCATATTCCGGGGAGGTTGCCGCAAATTGCCTGAAACAACGGTCAAGCCATCGCCGGGTGAGTTCCAGGGACTTCTGAGCATACTCGCGCGAGGCATCCCCGGGGGTACACTCATCGAAAGCCATGATGATGTCGGCCCCGATGATCCGCTGGGTGTCTATGACATTTTCGGGGGTGAAGAGGTGATATGACCCGTCGATGTGGGACTGGAACCTGACACCCTCCTCCGTAAGCTTACGGAGGTCACCCAGGGAAAAAACCTGAAAACCGCCACTGTCGGTAAGGATGGGGCCATCCCACCCGTTGAAGCCGTGCAGACCCCCGGCATCCCGCAGGACCTTCAGCCCGGGACGCAAATAGAGATGATAGGTGTTCCCGAGAATGATCTGAGCTCCGACATCCTCCTTCAGGTCCCGGATATGGATCCCCTTCACCGAGCCGGCAGTCCCCACGGGCATAAACACCGGCGTGAGAACCTCCCCGCGGGCGGTCTCCAGTTTTCCGGCCCTGGCCGCTGTTCCCGCACAGGCAGATGTCAGATCAAATCTCATTTATTGAAAAATAGAGGAAGCAAAGATAATTATTCTGCTAAATTTGCGGCTAAAACAGCATAATGCCTCAGGAACTGCTCTTTTTTTTTCAGAACGCAACGTGGACCGATTTTTTGCTGCCGGGATTGGCTGCCCTAACCTGGCTGCTCCTGCTGCTATACTCCCTTTTTAACTATTTCCGGCTGTCGGTATACAAAATACCACCCTCGGGCGGGGAATCCCTGCCGATTTCGGTGATCATGGTCGAACGGAACGAAGAGGAATTCCTGAGAAAAAATCTCCCGGGGTGGCTCTCCCTGGGGTATCCGGCATATGAACTCCTCGTGGTCGATGACTTCTCGCAGGACGATTCCCTTATCACATTGGGGGGGTTGAAGCTCCGCTATCCCTGGCTGAAAATGACCGGATTGAACCAGGAAACCCGTTATTCCCAGAAACTCTCCCGGAACCTGGCGTTGAAAGCTATCACTTCCGACCAGGCGGTCTTCGTCAATCCTTCGATGGAAATGCCTGACCACCACTGGCTGCCTGCCATTTCCTCCTCTTTCGGGAGGGGCAGGCAAATGACGGTAGGTTACACGGCCATCCTCCCGTCGCCCGGTTTTTACCATCGCCTCTACCGTGTGGAATCCTTTTTCCAGCAGACCGAGAGCATGGCCTGGTGCCTGAACGGTCTCCCCTTTGTGGCCAACGAGGAAAATATCGCCTTCAAAAAACAGGGGTATTTCGATATCAACGGTTTTGCCGGTTATATGCGCGAAGAATACCTCAACATGGAGATCATCTTTAACCGGATCATCCGGAGAAGAAAGACCAGCGTGCTTCCTGCCTCTAATCTTGTGCTGCGCAAAGAGTTCCATGCCGGAAAACGGGAATGGCGGGAACTCCTCCACCGCTCTTTCAGGCTGAAAAGTACCCTGGGATTCTTTAAAAGATCGGTGCTGGCATTCTTCGGGATGCTGAAAATGGCGCTTCTGCCGCTCTTTATCCTCTGCGTGGTGTTATATCCGGTATTGTGGATACCCCTGCTGGCACTCCTTACCCTCCTCGGAATAATAATGGTCATTAGCATCCTGAGGTTGCAGAAACGACTCAACGAACCTAAAATTTTCATACCTTCGCTGATATACGGAATTATTGCCCCCTACATAAAAGTGGTGGTGCGGTGGGGCTTTAATTACAGGATGAGAAACAGGTAATGGTAGAACAGGGCGGACATCTTTCGGAAAAGGCAAGGCATGATTATGAGTTGGTACGGGCAGCGCTCGACGGCGATGAGAATGCATTTGCCAGGCTCCTGGGCCGTTACAAAGACGCCATCTTCTTCATGCTCCTGAAAATGGTGAACAACAAGAGCGATGCCGAGGACCTTACCCTCGAAGCTTTCGGCAAAGCTTTCAAAAACCTGCACCAGTATTCGCCAAATTATGCCTTCAGCACCTGGCTTTTTAAAATCGCTTCCAACAATTGCATTGACTTTCTCAGGAAAAGAAAGGGAAGTACTGTCACCTTGGAAACTACCATTGAAAACAACGATACGGAATTGCCCTCGAAATTGCGGTCCAAAGACCCTAATCCTGAGGAAAAACTGATCCGCAAGCAGAAGGCGATCCTGATGCGCAGGGTGGTCCGCAAGCTGAAACCCCGGTATCAAACCCTGGTGGAATACCGCTATTTCAGGGAATTATCGTATGAAGAGATCGCCAGGGAGCTGAAACTGCCCCTGGGTACCGTGAAAGCTCAGCTCTTCAGGGCCCGGGAGATGCTTTTCAAGTTGATAGAGACAACGGAAATGGGTGAAAGGGAGTGATGCCGTGGAACTGATCCTGAAATATTTTCCTTCCCTGACTCCCTTGCAACAGGAACGGTTCCGCAGGCTGGGACCTTTGTACAACTTCTGGAATGAACGCATCAACGTGATCTCCCGGAAAGATATCGACGCCCTGTATGAGAGGCACATCCTCCACTCCCTGGCCATCGGCCGCATCATCAGCTTCCGCCCCGATACACGAATCCTTGATGTGGGAACGGGAGGAGGTTTTCCCGGTATCCCTCTGGCCATCCTCTTCCCGGAAGTGAATTTCCTGCTGGTAGATTCCATCGGCAAGAAAATCAGCGTGGTGGAAGCCATTGCTGCGGATTTGCACCTCGAAAATGTGAAAGCCTTGCAGATCCGTGCCGAGCAGATCAGGGAGAAATTTGACTTCGTGGCCAGCCGCGCGGTTACTGCCTTGCCCGTTCTATTGAAACTAGTCGCCAAAACCATTGCCCCCGGTGGACAGAATCCCCTTCCAAACGGAATCCTCTACCTCAAAGGAGGCGATTTCGACGATGAACTGAAAACCATCCGGCGAAAGTACGTTATCTATCACCTGACGGAAATTTTCGCAGAACCTTTCTTCGAAACCAAAAAATTGGTGTTTATACCCGCATAATGACTGAAACCCCACTGTTAACAACTATTCTGAAAAAAAAAGGGAGGAAGCTTTGTTTTTTTGAAACATTATTCAGAATTTAGTGTTTTGAATCGGTACGTTCTCTGAATCCGTTGATTTTACTGGGGTTTGGAATAACATCACATCGTAAATGATAACCCATCCTAAATAGTTATCAGAAGGTTCAATTTATTAACTTTTAACATTTAATTTCAAAGCGTATGAACAAAGCAGAATTGATTGATGCCATTGCTAAAAAAGCAGGGTTAACCAAAGTCGATGCAAAGAAAGGTCTTGATGCAACCATAGAAGCCGTTACCGATGCCCTCAAGGCTGGTGACAGGGTATCTCTTGTTGGATTTGGTTCCTTTGCTATTGCTGAACGTGGCGCCAGAACAGGGAGAAATCCCCAGACGGGTAAGGAAATTAAAATTGCGGCCAAGAAGGTCGTAAGGTTTAAACCCGGTGCTGATCTGTCAGCAAAAGTGTAATTGAGGCTCAAAAAAAAATGAAAGGGTGTCCGGTTCCGGGCACCCTTTTATATTCTGCAGGGCAGGGTTCGTACTATTATTTAAAGGAGTTGTAAAGATCCACGGAACTGATCATTTTCACACCCAGTTTCTCCCACTGTTCATAGGGCAGGGGAATGCGGGGCAATTCCTTGATTCCGTCACTTAAAACATATACCTGTTTTACTCTTTTGGCCAGTCCCTGCACGGCAAAATCGACGCATACGTTGGTGGAGACTCCGTAAACCACGACAATGTCGGGATTCAGTTCCGTGAGGAGGGGTATGGTGACGGGATTCCCGGCAAATACGTCAAAGGCATCCTTCCGGATCACAAAATTGCGGTACCGGGGAACGTCCACCTTGAGAGGCATGATGTCGTACGTGGTATCCCAGTTAAAGATCAGCGGATTGTCGGGTTCCGTCTCTTTGATGAATTCCGCTCCGCGGGTGCCGGCCAGACAATGAACGGGAAAGGAGCTGACCATGTCAGGATGCTCATTGATCTCGGCAGAATGGACGTAGTGGTAATCGGCTGTGTTGACCACTTTAATCTTAAGCCTCCGGGCGACTTTGGTGATCTCGGCCCATTTGGGTTTGAGCTTCTCGGCTCCTTTGATATACAGATTCCCTCCGGGCTCCACAAAATCTATTTGGGTGTCTACATTCCAGAAAAGCACTGCACTTCGCACCATGGTAAAAAGAAATTACAGGTTCCTCTCAGTATGCAAAAATAGAAAAAGGCTTTGGATATATCGCTTTCTTCGTTCCGAATGTCCCGAAATTTCCTGTCAGGATGCTCACTCCCCGTTTTCAGGGTGCGGAAATCAGGATCGTAGACAGGGTTCTCCGGGATGGGGGAGCTCTTCAGGCGGGCAATAACTCCGGGGGAGGGAAGGGTTTCATCCCGAGAACAGATGTTGAAACTCTCCGTCGCAGAGCGGAGGTGAATCCGATTCCGTAGAGAACTTCTTTAGTGTCTTGCTCGCTTACCCCGCCACAGAGCGGACGGGGATGCGCTCACCGGAATCCATCGGTTTCGTGGGGAATGGTGATTTTCAGCAGTGGATTTTTCCCCATGGCCCTCCGGATGGTTTCTATGGCGGGTTTGTTGCGGGCCCAGCTACGGCGGGCAATGCCGTTGCTGACATCCCAGAAGAGCATGCTCTTCAGGCGGCGGTCGCAAGCGGAGCTGCCGTCGAGGGTGAGCCCGAAACCGCCGTTGATGGCTTCTCCCCAGCCCGTACCTCCCCCGTTGTGAAGCGAAACCCAGGTGGCCCCCCGGAAGCTGTCACCGGCAAAATTCTGAACCGCCATGTCGGCGGTAAGCTGCGACCCGTCGTAGATGTTGGACGTTTCCCGCCACGGGGAGTCGGTACCCGACACATCGTGATGGTCGCGTCCCAGCACAATGGGCCCTGAAATGCGCCCTTCGCGAATGGCTTTGTTGAAGGCTCCGGCAATGGCCACCCTTCCCTCCGCATCGGCATATAGGATGCGTGCCTGGGAACCCACCACCAGGTTGTTCCTCCCGGCCTCCCTGATCCACTTCAGGTTGTCCTCCATCTGCCCCCTGATGGTGGCGGGCGAACTCTTCATCAACTCCTCCAGAACCTCTGCCGCCAGCTCGTCGGTGATCGCCAGATCAGCGGAATCTCCCGAGGTGCACACCCAGCGGAAGGGACCAAAGCCATAATCGAAAAAGAGAGGTCCCATGATGTCCTGTACATAGGAGGGATAGCGGTATTCCCCGGTACCGGCGAAGATGTCGGCATGGGCTCTTCCCGATTCGAGGAGAAAGGCGTTTCCATAATCCCAGAAATACATCCCTTTGGCAGTCAGCCTGTTGATGGCGGCCACCTGGCGCCGCAGGGATTCCTGTACCTTCCCGCGGAAACGTTCGGGATCACTGCTCATCATGAGGTTCGACTCCTCAAAGGTGAGTCCGGCAGGATAATAACCCCCCGCAAAGGGATTGTGAAGGGAAGTCTGGTCCGAGCCCAGGTCGATGGGGATCTCCCTGCGCGCCAGTTCTTCCCACAGGTCGACCACATTACCCTGGTAAGCCACTGAGAGGGCTTCTTTTTTCCCGGAAGCTTCCAGCATGCGGTCGATCACTTCCGGAAGGGAGTCATACACTTCGTCGACCCATCCCTGCTCCTTGCGGGTGCGGATGGCCTTGGGATTTATTTCCGCGGCCACGCATACCATGCCGGCGATCACGGCCGCCTTGGGCTGCGCCCCCGACATGCCCCCCAGTCCGGAGGTGACAAAGACCTTCCCCCGTGGGTCCCCCGCGCTATGGAGCCGTGCCGCATTCAGCAGGGTGATGGTGGTCCCGTGGACAATCCCCTGGGGACCTATGTACATATACGAGCCGGCGGTCATCTGTCCGTACTGGGTAACCCCCAGGGCGTTGAGCCGTTCGTACTCCTCCCTGGTCGAATAGTTGGGAATCATCATGCCGTTGGTAACCACCACACGGGGGGCTTCCGGGTGAGAGGGGAAGAGTCCCAGGGGATGCCCCGAATACATCACCAGGGTCTGCTCATCACTCATCTCCGAAAGGTATTGCATGGTGAGCAGGTACTGGGCCCAGTTCTGAAACACCGCCCCGTTTCCACCGTAAGTGATCAGCTCATGGGGGTGCTGCGCCACCGCCGGATCCAGGTTGTTCTGGATCATCAGCATGACGGATGCCGCCTGCGGCGACCGGGCGGGATAGGCAGAGAGGGGACGGGCCTTCATCTCATAGTCGGGCCTGAAACGGTACATGTAAATCCTGCCGTACAACTCCAACTCCTCCATAAATTCAGGAGCAAGCACCCGGTGAAAGTGCGGCGGAAAATAACGCAGGGCATTCCGTACTGCCAGCTTCTTTTCTTCCGCGGAAAGAACCTCCCTGCGCTTAGGTGCATGGTTCACCCCAGGATCATAGGGCTTCTTCCCGGGAAGAACGGCAGGAATCCCTTCCCAGATGGCCCCGGAAAATGACGGTTTTGTCATATCATAACGCTATTTGTCAGTCGAAAAATGTAATTTAGCGACAAATTATGGGGTTTCTCCGATAATTCCGATGACTTTTAACATTCATTAGTAAAATTTGCCTAAAAATCTAATCGTATGAAGAAAAGTTTGTTAATCATTACCGTCGTGGTGACCGGTTTTTTGTTTTCCGGATGCGGATACAATACCATGGTTTCCATGGATGAGGCGGTCTCTTCCGCCTGGGCCCAGGTGGAAAATGTATACCAGCGCCGTGCCGACCTGATCCCCAATCTCGTGGAAACGGTGAAGGGGTATGCAGAACACGAACAGGAGACCTTCACCCGGGTGATCGAAGCACGTGCGAAGGCTACCAGCATGACCGTCGATCCTGCCAATCTCACCCCTGAAGCATTGCAGCAATTTCAGGAAGCGCAGCAGGGACTCACTTCCGCCCTCAACCGCCTGATGGTTGTCGTGGAGCAATATCCCGACCTGAAGGCCAACCAGAATTTCCTGGACCTGCAGGCCCAACTCGAAGGGACGGAAAACAGGATCACCGTGGAACGGATGAAATTCAACGAAGCTACCCAGGGGTACAATGCCTATATCCGGCGGTTTCCGGAACTGATTATTGCCAAGATTTTCGGATTCAAGAGAAAGGCCTATTTCGAAGCCCAGCCGGGCGCCGAAAAAGCCCCGGAAGTCAAGTTCTGAAGCTGAAGTTGAGGTTAAGGTTGAGGTTGAGGTTAAGATTAAGATTAGTGGCAGGAATGCTTGACCTTTGAATCTTTGAGGTAGAGAATCGTCGCTGTGCTACGGCGGGTTGAGGTTGAAATTGTCGCCTCCGCTAAAGCTACAACGACAGAAGAAGGTTGAGGTTAAGGCTAAGGTTGAGATTAAAGGGAAAAACTGTGGGAGCCTTAAGGAGCCCGGAGGTATCCCATCCTCGTTGAGCAGGGGTGGCATTCCGTGAGGAACGAACGGAATGACGGGGTGGTGACCCGACAGGGCAATCCCTGGAGCCCCGCAGGGGTTGACAAACTTTATAAATATTTAAAAATGAACTTCTGGGAAGAATTTACCGAAGAAAAAAAGGCCGCTATCAAGCGGGCCATTGAGGTGGCGGAGATGCAGACCTCAGGCGAAATCAGGGTCCACATCGAAGACCACTGCAAGAAAAATGTCTTTGACCGTGCGGTCGACATTTTTGCCCGACTGAAGATGCACAAGACGGCATTACGCACTGGCATCCTTTTTTATACGGTGGTAGCTGACCGCAAGTTCGTGGTGATCGGCGATGCGGGTATCAACAGGGAGGTTCCTGAGGATTTCTGGAACCACATCCGGGAGAGGGTCCTTTCCTTTTTTAAGGAAGATCAGATCACCGAAGGTCTGATGGAGGGGATCCGGATGGCAGGGGAACAACTTGCGGCCTGTTTCCCCCGACAGGAAGGAGATGTGAATGAGTTGTCGAACGAAATATCATACGGGGAGACGGAATAGATAATGAACTACAAGTGGACACAATATCTTGTTTGGCTGGTGCTTCTGCTGCCCCTGGTCAACCTGGCCCAGATTCCCGAACGGCCTGTACCCCCCCGGCTGATGAACGACCTGGCGGGGATTCTGACGGCGCAGCAGGTTGAGGAACTTGAGAACCGTCTTGTGCAGTTCGACCGCGAGACCAGTACCCAGGTGGCGGTGGTCACTGTCTCTTCATTGGGGGGCTACGACCCTGCCGGCTTTGCCTTTAAAATCGGTGATTCCTGGGGCGTTGGCCGGGAGGGAAAGAACAACGGCGTGGTCGTTCTTGTAAAACCCAAAACCCCGGAAGAGCGCGGTCAGGTATACATCTCCGTGGGGTACGGCCTCGAAGGGGTCATCCCCGATGCTGTGGCTAACGGTAAGATCATCGACCAGGAGATGATCCCCCGGTTTATGGAAAATGACTACTATGGAGGCATTGTCAACGGTACCAACGTCATCATGGAACTGGCAAGGGGCGAATATACCGCGGACCAGTATGCCGGGGATGGCGGCGGCATGGTGGGAGCAGGCCTTATTTTCCTGGTGATCCTACTGTTCATCATATTCTCGATGATGAAAGGGGGTAAGAACAAAACTTACAATACCGGAACCCGGAATCTGCCACTCTGGATTCTGCTGGGGATGATGAATTCCGGGGAAAAGGGTGGTTCCTGGTCTGATTTCTCCGGTGGACGCGGCGGCTTTGGCGGAGGCTTCGGCGGCGGCGGAGGCGGCGGCTTCGGCGGTTTTGGCGGCGGAGGCTTTGGCGGAGGCGGCGCCGGGGGAAGCTGGTAGGAGAGGATTTCAGTACCTGCCACTGACCTTAACTTCAGGCTTAGCTTTAACATGCCGGAGCCCGGCGATGGCTCCGGGCTTCAACCTTTTTCGTTCATCGCGGCGGTGAGTTTTTTGACAATCCGGAATTGTTGGAAAAACTCCCTCGCAATGACGCGCAGTACCGTATAAACCGGCACGGCCAGGATCATGCCGGGCAATCCCGCCAGGCTTCCTCCGATGATGATGACAAAATAGATTTCCAGGGGGTGCGATTTCACACTCCGGGAGTAGATCACCGGGATCAGGATGTTGTTGTCGATGAAATTGGCTGCCAGAAACACCCCCAGGATTTTCAGGATGATCGGGAGAAGCAGGTCAAATCCTCCCGTGGCCAGGGTGGCCGTGATCCCCAGTACTGTCCCGATGATGGTGCCGATCACTGGACCCAGGTAAGGGATGATGTTCATGATGGCGCCGAAGAATCCGATTAGCAGGGCGTTTTTAATCCCGAAAATCCACAGTCCCAGGGTAATCAGCAGCATCACCCCGAGGATTTCCCCCAGGATGCCCACAAAATAACGCATTAGCAGGTTCTTGGAGTCCGCCACTACCTTCAGGGTGGCGTCGTGGTGTTTTTCAGGTACCAGCAGGAGCAGCCCGTTTTCAAACATATTTTCATCCTTCAGGAAGAAAAAGGCGATAAAAAAGACCGAGAAGAGACCGATAAAGGTATTTCCTGCCACGCTGAAGAATTTGTTGACGATATGGGAAACGCTTCCCAGGTTCACCAGCTCTTTGGCTTTTCCCACAAGGAAGTCCTGCATGGATTGTCCTTCGGGAATGGCTCCCAGCAGGTGGAGTTTCTCGTCGATCCACTGCAGGGGACCCTGGAGGTTGGCTGCCAACTGGTTGACGTCAATCCGTGCAATGGTGTTGGCCTGGCTGACGATCAACGGCACGAAAATGGACACCAGTCCGGCCATGATGACCAGAATGGCCAACAAGGCCAACAGGGCGCTCACGGCATGCGGCATCCTCACCTTTCTGAAGTGTAGGGAATCGAAAAACCGGACCAGTGGCTGGCCCACAAATGACAGGACTGCAGCAACCAGAATCCACACGATCATGTAAGAAAAACGCCAGACCAAGTAGCCAAAGGCGGCCAGGGCCACGACATACCCCACATATTTGAGGATTTTTTTCATGCTTTCCTGTTATACTGAAGGCAAAACCCAGGGTTTCCGGTAGTGGGCATTCACCAGGTAATTTGCTTTTCTGTCCTTGATGAACTCTTGCTTGTCATGGTCCCAGAAAACCTTGCGTCCCAGGCGCCATGAGATGTTTCCCAGGTGGGCGATGCGGGCGATGTGGGCGCCGGTTTCGATATCACAGGCAGGTTTTTCCCGACTTTTCATACAGTCCAGGAAATTTTTGACATGCAGTTCAAGGCCTTTACCCGTCGACTTCCGGAGGGGAACTTTCACAAAATCCTTGTTGGCGCTGACGCTGCTGGTTTCGGGGAGCACTTCCCATCCCGACCGGTCGATCACCAGGGTTCCGTACTCCCCGATGAAGGCGACGCCGTGTCCGCGCCCGTAATTGGCGCCGTAAATGCCGATGGTGTGATCCCACAGGAGTCCGAAATCGCCGAAGTCATACATGGCCATCAGCGTGTCGGGGGTTTCCATGTCGTCATCGGGATAGGCATATTTCCCGCCCGTGGCCATCACCGACTTCGGAACATACCGGTTCATTCCGAAGAGGGCATAGTCAAGGAGGTGAACGCCCCAGTCGGTCATCAACCCCCCGGCATAATCCCAGTACCAGCGGAAGGTGAAGTGGAACCTGTTCCTGTTGAAGGGGCGTTTGGGTGCCGGTCCCAGCCACATGTCGTAGTCGACACCCGCGGGTACCTGTTCATCGGGAAGAACCGGGATGGATCCTTTCCAGCCAACATAGGACCAGGCACGGACCGACCGGACACGCCCCAGGGTGCCGCCGTGCACATAGTCCACGGCTTCTTTCCAATGCGGATCGCTCCGCTGCCACTGGTTTACCTGGACCACACGGTTGTATCGCTGCGTGGCCCTTACCATCACATTGCACTCCTCAATGGTGTTGGCAAGCGGCTTCTCGCAAAAAACATCCTTCCCCGCCTGACAGGCATACACCATCGGAATGCAATGCCAATGGTCGGGAGTGGCCACAATGACAGCATCTATATCCTTCATTTCCAGTAATTTCCTGAAATCACCATACATTTTGGGTTTGTACCCGGCCAGCTTCTCAACATCGACAGCCCGTTCCTCCAGCACATTCCGGTCCACGTCGCAAAGGGCGGCGCAAACCACCCCCGGTTGCCCGAGAAATGCCCTCAGATTGCTCCATCCCTGGCCTTTGCACCCGATCAGCCCTACCGTAATCCTGTCATTGGCCGATACCGTGCCGCCTCTCATAATGATGGGAAATGCCGCAATCCCGGCCGTCGCAAACGCTGCATTCCTGATAAAACTTCTTCTGTCACTCATGATTCCTGATTTTATTCAATTTTTCACTTAAATCTCCCCAAAAATAAAAAAAATAGACGATTACACAGGAAATTCCGGGGTTTGTTCCACGCATTACGCAAACGACAAAATATATTTTTACCCATTTCGTTTTACCGATAAATTCTGAAATACATGGATACTTCCCCGCTGTTGTCACGTAATCACTGGAAAACTGTGAAAGAGAGCCGTTATGAGGTGGCTCTCCTCCCCTGGGGTGCCACGGAAGCTCACAATTACCACCTGCCTTATGGCACCGATATCTTTGAGGCGGAACTCCTGGCCCGGGAATCGGCAAAAATAGCCCGTGAAAAAACTCCAGGCATCGTGGTGCTTCCCCCCATCCCTTTTGGCGTCAATACCGGACAGCATGACATCCCACTCGACATCAACCTTAATCCCAGCACCCAGATGAGGATACTGGACGATGTCATTGCCAGCCTGCTGCGCTCGGGAATTTATAAGCTGGTGGTTTTCAACAGTCACGGCGGAAATGACTTCCGTCCCATGCTCCGTGAACTTGGATTGAAATATCAGGAGATGTGGCTTTTCCAGGCCAATTTTTACCAGATTCCCCTGCCGGAAAAGCTCTTTGAGGAACCTGACGACCATGCCGGGGAAATGGAAACCAGTCTGATGCTTTATCTTCTGCCGGAATTGGTACTTCCTCTCGAAGAGGCGGGGGATGGTGCGGCCAAAACCATCAATATCGGGGCATGCCGCAAGAAGTGGGCCTGGACGGAGAGGGAGTGGAGCAAAGTCACCCACGATACCGGGGTAGGGAATCCCCGCAAGGCCACCCGGGAAAAGGGAGAGAAATATTTCCGCCATGTGACGGAGGAAATTGCCGGCATGCTGGTGGAGGTGGCCCGCATCAACAGGGAGGAAGCCTACAGTTGACGACACACCTCCTCCGGTGGCGGGCCGGTGAATTCCCCCCCAGACTTTCACCCGTTGCGGAAGCCGGTTTCTTTGCGGTGTGTGACGACAGGGAAGCCGGGAAATCTATCGGAACCTCCCCTTCGCGTGAGCCCGGATGTAAAAGCGGCATTTTTTTTGAAAAGGTTTTTAAAAACGTTCATAAAAATGGTGAAAAGAGCAATTCAGGCAATCTTTCTTTTTTTTGCAGGAAAAGCGATGGTGACAGCCATGCCGTTGTCTGCCGGGCCTTTCCCTGACCCACTTTTGCCTGCTGCACCTTATGAGGCTGTCCTCCCGGCATTCGGTGTCATAACGCCGGCGGCGGCAGCCACTCCCGATGCGTCTCTTGCGGCGGGCAACCGCTGGGACCGCGGGATTCTGGATACGGCTGCCGGGGTCGATTATCTGTCTGCCACCGAGAAGGCGGTGGTTTATGAGATCAACAAGCTGCGCTCCAATCCCCCAGCCTATGCCGAGGAGTACCTGGTCCCGCTTCTGAACAAGTACCAGGGAAAGAAGCTGATGATTCCGGGAGGAGTTCCCATCCTTACCAAAGAGGGTATTCTCCCGCTCCGGGATGCAATCCGCGAATTGAAGTCTGCAGCGGCAGTACCTTTGCTCACTCCCGACCACCGGTTAACCCGGTCGGCGCGGGATCATCAGGCCGATCAATCGGCTACTGGGCGGACCGGTCATATCGGGTCGGACGGGTCGGCCATCAAGGAGCGGGTGATGCGTTACGGCAAACCGGAAGTAGGGCTGGCTCAAAATATCTTTTATGGGGATCCTGACCCCTTTCTGGCAGTGCTTTTCCTGATCATTGACGATGGTGTTCCCGGCCGGGGGCACCGGAAAATTTTCCTGGACGAGAAGTACAAGCTGGTGGGGATCGCCACGGGAAAACACCCCAAATGGGGCCATCTGTTTGTGATGGACTTTGCCCATGCCTTCGCCTCCGAATAAGGCGCATGAAATCCAAAACCCGGAAACCGTCACCCGGAGGTGACGGCTCCGGGCCAACCACCATAAGAACTGAATAAAGAACGCAACCCGGGTGACAGGGTCACCCGTGAAATGATTCCGGGTACCAAGACCCGCCAGGGAACATGTAAAGGTTTGTAAATCAACGGCAATACTGCCAAAAGAGTGGTTATTCGTTTTTCTGCCGGTTCTTATTGTCCAGCATCATCAGGGAATTGACCACAATCTCGGTGACATAGTGGGAATCCCCGTTTTTGTCCTCATAGGAACGGTTGGTGATTTTGCCTTCAATGGCTACTTCCGACCCTTTCTGCAGATATTTCTCAGCCACCCCAGCCGTTTGACCATACGCGACCAGTTTGTGCCACGTGGTCTCTGACTTGCGGTTTCCCGCCGCATCCACGTAACTCTCATTCGTGGCTAATGAGAAATTGGCCACCTTCCTGCCACTCTCGAAAATATGAATTTTCGGGGTGTCACCTAAATGACCGATCAACCTGACACTGTTTCGCAAAGCATTCATAGTTCCTCCGTATTTAAAGGTTTTGAAAAGGGATCTGTATCACCAGTAAATTTAAGGTAAACGAAAACCATTTGCCGGTATTTAACCATTTAAATCCATTTGTCCCCGGAAATAACCATTTGTAAGCAATTGGAATTGAACATCGGAAATCCCGGCAAAAACGGTTATTCACATTTGAATCTGAAACTTTTCCGGAGCTTGTTGATAAAAAACTGTAACACAATATGTAAAAATCCATATTTTTGTTAATGATTGCAAATTCCAGCAAATTCCATTACAAACCAAACCGGAGGTATTATGAAAAGAGAATTTTTGATAACCCTCTTTTTTGCACTGGTTTATTCCCTTCCATCCCATGGGCAGATCCAGGGAATCAAAGTCTCAGCCGAAGGAAATAAATCAGCAATCTGTCTCGGAGAATCCATTCAACTCAACGTGGTGCCTTCCAGTTACGGGCCTGTTTTTGTCATTCCGGTCTTTAGATGGGAACCGGCGAACATGGTGGACAATCCTGCTGCTGCCGGCGTCATTGCAACCCCGATGGAAACAACCCTGTTCAGGATTACCGTCACCGACCCCGTTTTTAACCTGGTGTACTCCGACAGCATCCTGATCATCGTATCGCCCCCCCCGGTCATAAATGCCGGCCTCGATGATTCACTCTGCGTCAATGATCCTTATGCATTGAAGCCCCTGTCCTATAAAAATGCCACCTATCAGTGGGCGCACAACGGCAAGGGCACCTTCCGGTTTGACACAACCCGGCAGGATCCTTATTACTTCCCCACCTATGTGCCGGCACCCGGAGAAAGCGGTACCATCCTGTTCATCTTCACGGGCCAGGGTCTCCAGGGATGCACCTCCGTTTCCGACACCATGAAACTCAACTATTTCGAACGCCCCTATGTTGAAATCCATACCCCCGATGATTCCATCTGCAGTGTTGAGCCATTCTCCCTCGAAGCTTCCACAAATGCCCCTCATTTCCGGTGGAGACATACCGGTAGCGGAACCTTTGTCAACGAAAAAACCTTGCAACCCGTTTACATTCCCGATAAGTACGATCACGGCACCCTCCTTATAATCCTCGACGCAATGGGAGACGGCTGCGTCAACTCTGATACGGTTTCCCTCACCATCAACCCCATCCGGGTATCCCCGATCCCTGACCAGGAGGTGTGCCGGGGAACCCCTACCAGGATATTCGCCGAGTGCGATGACAGCCACAGCTACCTCTGGTCAAACGGAGCCACCTCCTGTTATACCGATTTTATCGCCTTCCGCGATACCTCCTTTCATGTGGTCATCACCAACAACCTGGGATGTTTTTACCGCGATACCGTCAGGGTAAAGGTAAATCCGGTTCCTTCAAATCTGTTGATCACTAACGACTACCAGAATTTCAGGGTGATCGTCACTCCCACGGGTTACGTGAAATATACTTTCTACAACGTCGACGGCATCCTGCAGGAAGGCCCTTCAAACAGCTTTGACTACCGGGATGCAGTCGGCACGGATACCATTCTGGTGTTGGTGACCAATGAGTTCGGATGTACCAATTTCATTGACATCGACAAGACCAAAACGGAAATCCTGCCCGCCCCAGTCAAGGTCAACGCCTTTTCTCCCAACGGGGACGGCATCAACGACCGCCTGCTCCCTTACCGGAATATCACTGTCTTTGACCGCACCGGCAAAATCCTCTACAAAGGATGGGATGGCTGGGACGGAACCCTGAACGGAAAAGAAATGCCCGTCGGAACCTATTTTTATGTGGTCATGGACAGTGACAACACCGTCTTTTACAAAGGACCTGTAACATTATTGCGATAATCCACAACTGACCGGACGATGAAAAATCTGAATCTTTATGCAATTCTCCTTGTCATCCTGTTCTGGGATGTTCCTGCTGCAGCGCAGAAAAACCTGATCAGCAGGGGAGACCGGCAGGCGGAGCTGAAAAATTACGCCGGTGCAATTTATTTGTATGAAAATGCATACGAAAAGAATCCCGAAAGCAGGGAACTGATTGAAAAACTGGCCACATCTTACCGTTTGACCAACCAATATGCCAAAGCGCTCGACTTTTACGGATTGTTAATGGCCCGGGGCAACACCGGAAAGGAAGACGCGATACATTATGCCGATTTGCTTTTGCGAAACGGCAACATCGGCTCAGCGCGTGAAGAACTGGAGAAGTTACTGAAGCAGTATCCCGGGGATGAAGGGATCGTCCTACTGATGAAAAACTGTGATTTTGCCGATGCCCAGATGGCGTCACTGTCGGTTAAAAAAAGGAGGATCGTCCATCAGGAAAGGATCAACTCCTCTTCAAACGAGTTCGGGATCTCCTTTTTCGGCGGAAATCTGATCTTCTCTTCCGACAGAAGCCGGGAAGAAATGGATCTGGCCGATATTGAGAACCGGCAGTTCACCGATTTATACACCGCCCGCTTTGACACCATCACCGGCATGTTTGACGACCCCCTCCTTCTGAAGGGGGAGATCAATACACTGTATAACGACGGAACATTCACCACCTCTCAGGCAAATCCAGGTGTTGCCTACGTCACCCAATGCCGTAAAAAGCCGGAGACCTGCGCCATCTACAGGGCTCTTTTGGAAAAAGAGAAGTGGGTAAACCTGAAGGAGGTTTCCATAGGCAAGACGGAATACAATTACGGGCATCCTGCTTTGACCGCTGACGGCAAGACCGTTTATTTCTCTTCCGACATGCCGGGAGGAAAGGGAGGCAAGGATATCTGGCGGGCCAAAGTTGATGCCGGAGGCCGGTTTTACGACATCAGAAACCTGGGGGAGAGCGTCAATACCGCAGGGGATGAAATGTTCCCCTATGCCATCGGTGACTCCATCCTCCTGTTTGCTTCAAATGGCCGTGTCGGCATGGGTGGACTTGACATCTACAAGGTGTTCATCAGGGACGGGATCTATGAGGAAGCGATCAATGTGGGAGCCCCCGTCAATTCCAATGCCGACGACTTCAGCGTAATCGTCAACAAGGATCTTAGGGGCGGCTATTTTTGCTCCAACCGGGAAAACCTGACCGGGGGGGATGACATCTTCTCGTTTTATCACAGCATCATCCTTCCCGATATCAAAGGTTTTGTCAAAGAACTGTCGACCAAGGAGCCCCTGTCTGACGTCAGTGTTACCCTCAAAACGCCCGGAGAAGAGCCGCGGCGCGAAATCACCGATCCTTCAGGATTCTTCGAACTGGTCGCTTCCGCGCACCAGACCTGCGGCAAGGCCCATGAACTGGAATTCCGTCTTGAGAATTACAGGCTGAAAACAATAGAAATTCCCTGTTTCTCAGAAGACACCCTGATCATCTACCTCCAGAAGGAGATCAAACCACTCGCTACCCACACCATCCGCGGAAACGTATACGACCTGAAAACCCGTCTCCCCATCGAAGGGGCCTCCGTCAATGCCTGGGGGGTGAAGGGGTATTACAAGGATACCCTGACAGATCAGCAGGGCAGGTTTGTCTTTGAAAAGGTTCCTTCAAATGACCTCATCACCCTGACGGTAAGTAAAAAACATTACTATACCGACTCCAGGCTGCTGGAAACCCCTTCGGGAGAAGTGCCGGTCACCATGTCGACAGAAACAGGATATGACACGGATTTCAATTTACGCGCAGTGAGCGATACCATAACGGTGCCTGATATTTTTTATGATTTTGACAAATCCAATATCCGGGCCGATGCCGTACCTACCTTAAATGCCGTCGTCAAGCTCTTCAGTCTGAATCCCCTGTTCATCCTGGAAATGGGATCGCATACCGATGAAAGGGGTACGGATGCCTATAACAAGGGATTATCGGAGCGGCGCGGCCGGAGCGTTCAGGATTATCTGATCAACCGCGGGGTGAACCCCAGGCAGATTGTCTCCAGGGCATACGGAGAACAGGTTCCGGTGGTGAAGGATGCCCGCACTGAAGCGGATCATCAGCGCAACAGGCGGACCACCTTCATGCTGATAGGCTATCTGGAAGGCGAACCTTATATCCCGGGCGGGTCGGCTCTCAGGGCCCTGTCAACCCATGCGGTTGCCGCCACCCGTACCACCGTCACCGATCTTTCGGATGCCCTGGGCGTGCAGGTGCAGCATCCCGGTGATGCCACGAAAAAATTTGATTTTGAAGAGAAAGGGGTGTTTCATATTGACGAAAAGGGCGAAATCATTCCCCATCCTGCGGAAGAACCACCTGCAATTCCCGTCCGGGACCCGAAAAGTGAGGAAAATAACTTCGGCGTCCAGATAGCTGCAGGAATGCAGCTCGTCGAGCCTGCCGTGCAATTTACCGGGATTTCGGACATCATCGCCCGGTATGGCATCCACCACAGGTTCATCAAGGGCCTTTACAAATATCATATCGGCAGTTTCGCTACACGTGCCGAAGCCGAAAATGTGATGAAGCTGCTGAAAAACCGAGGATACAGGGATTGCTTTGTGGTTGATCTGAAACAATAAGGGCGTGACAAGGTTAAGAATTATCAATATGAAAAAGATTGCTTTTGCCATCCTGTGCCTGTGTCAGTTGCTTTCCGCAGCCGGACAGGATCTCAATATTAACCATTATCCGTTTTACCGTGACGGTTTAAACCCGGGATCGTTTATCCAGTCACCCGACGTAAACCTGTTTCTGCTATACAATCGTGAATTCATGGGCTTTGCCCAGGAGCCCAACATGCAGGTGTTTGACATGAGCGTCAACCTGAACGGAAATAAACTGGGACTGATGGTGCTCAACGACATGATCGGATTTGACATAACCCAGAATGTCAAACTCAGGTATGCGCGTCGGTTTCTCCTGTCGGAAAAAACCTTTTTTTCATTGGGGTTAGGCTCAGGAGCAATCCACAGAAACCTCCGGGCGACGAAAATGTCGTTCGAGGAGGAGGGGGACCCGATGAGCCTGCAGGATTATGCACATACCGTGCTCGATTTCGATTTCGGGGCTGAATTCCACTTCAGCCAGCTCGTCCTCGGAATGTCGGTCAACCATCTTGGAAAGCCATTGACCCGGTTTGAAGAAACCAGCCCTGTGCCGCACTATTATGCATACGGCCAGTATACCTTTTTTTCGCGGAGCCTTCTGCGATTTAAACCCAATGTTCTGTTCCGCTATTGGAGGGATACTTACTGGGTGGAAGCCGGAGTCCTGGCATTTTACAAAGATCATTTCTGGCTGGGTAGTTCCTATACGAATAATCACGACCTTACCTTCATGGCCGGGTTCAGGCTGGTCAGGAACTTACATCTGGGATACGCATTCAAATCAAGTATGAGTGCGGAGATCCTGAAACCCTGGAGCACCAATTCACATGAAATTTTTCTGAATTTCGGGTTCAGCGGCAACAACCGATTCCCCAATTCCGTCAGGAACATGTTCTCCGATTAATAACGGGTACGTATATTTAATGTTAAAAGTGAGAATTTATAACTTCCAGAAACGGAAAGTAAGGAATTTATAACTATTATTGCATTATTGACTGCAAATTATGAATGTATTTTATTCGCATCACAGACATCATTGGATTAACCTACCCGGTGGCAGGCCATAGGTGTATTGTCAATATTCATAGTCAGATAACCCTGAAGGCTTACCACAAACGGTAGGCTTTTTTTATTTAACGCTATGCAGGAAAAACTGAGAATTGCGATCCAGGCCAAGGGGCGGCTGAATGAAGGGTCGTTGAAACTGATAGAAGAAGCCGGCATCAAACTGGTGATAGGCAGGCGTAACCTGGTATCCCCGGCCATGAATTTCCCTGTGGAAGTACTCTATCTCCGTGATGACGACATTCCCCAGACCGTTGCCTGCGGGGCGGCCGATGCAGGCATTGTGGGGGAGAACGAGGTCCTCGAACGGAGGGAGAACGTAACCATCGTAAAACGGTTGGGATTCAGCAAGTGCCGACTCTCCCTGGCGATTCCCAAACAGGTCGACTATCCCGGGATATCGTGGTTCACGGGTAAGAAGATCGCCACCTCTTATCCGCAGATCCTTGCCTCCTGGCTTAAAGAGAAAGGCATAACCTCTGAAATCCATGTAATCAACGGCTCGGTGGAGATCTCCCCGGGGATTGGGCTTTCCGACGCCATCTTTGACATTGTGAGTTCCGGTTCCACGCTGGTAAGCAACCGTCTCAAAGAGGTGGAAGTGGTGGTGGCTTCCGAGGCAGTGCTGGTGGCCCATCCGGCGATTTCAGAAATCCAAAGGGCCGTTCTGGAGGAATTTATCTTCCGCCTGGAATCGGTGCAGCGTGCCGAAGGGAAAAAATACATCCTCCTCAACGCTCCCAATGAGAAGATCCCCGATATTACGGCCATCCTCCCGGGCATGAAAAGTCCGACCGTGATGCCCCTGGCTGAGAGCGGGTGGAGTTCCGTCCATTCGGTGATCAGTGAGGATGATTTCTGGGAGGTGATCGGGCGGCTCAAAAAAGCCGGAGCCGAAGGGATCCTGGTGGTTCCCATTGAGAAGATGATATTCTGAAATTTAAAATCGTTACTGATGAAGACATGGATCAATCCTGCTCCCGGACTGTGGCCTGAGATTCTGGAAAGGCCGCTTGCCGACTATTCGGCGCTCACCTCCGGGGTGAGCAGTCTGCTCAACGCCATCCGGCAGAGGGGAGAGGAAGCCCTCCGGGAGCTGACGCTTCGTTTTGACGGGACGGAGATCTGGCAGTGGGAAGTCACTGCCGCGGAACTGGAAGAGGCGGAAGCCCTTCTGGACCCGGCTCTGAAAGAGGCGATCGGGCAGGCGGCTGCCAACATCGGAAAGTTTCACGGGCAGCAGCTTCAGCCGTTCCGGAAGATGGAGACGATGCCGGGGGTGTGGTGCTGGCAAAAGGCGGTTCCCATCGAGCGGATCGGCCTGTATATCCCCGGGGGGAGTGCCCCTCTCTTTTCCACGGTGCTGATGCTGGCAGTCCCGGCACGGCTGGCAGGATGCTGTGAGGTCATCCTCTGCACGCCCCCTGCCAAAGATGGCTCCATCCATCCTGCTATCCTCTATGCGGCAAAACATGCCGGCGTAACACGCATTTTCAGGCTGGGGGGCGTTCAGGCAATCGGCGCCATGGCCTATGGTGTGGTAACTCCCAAGGTGGATAAAATATTCGGTCCGGGAAACCAGTACGTGATGGCGGCAAAACAACTGGTCAGCCTTTCCGAGGTGGCCATCGACCTGCCTGCCGGCCCTTCCGAAGTGGCCATCGTCGCCGACGATACCTCAAACCCGGAATTCGTCGCCGCCGATTTGCTCTCCCAGGCCGAACACGGTCCCGACAGCCAGGTGCTTCTGGTGATCAGAGGAGATGCGCTCCTTCCGGAAATAGAAAGGGAACTGGAAAAACAGCTCGGCAGCCTCCCCCGGAAGACCATTGCCGCCAGAGCCCTCGAAAACAGCAGAATCGTGGTTTTTGACGACGATGACCCGATGGTGGAACTGATCAACAGCTATGCTCCGGAACACCTCATCATCTGCACCACCAACTACAGCGCCCTGGCCGTCCGCATCACCAACGCAGGATCGGTATTCCTGGGGAACTACACCCCCGAAAGCGCTGGTGACTATGCCTCAGGACCCAACCATACCCTGCCCACAAACGGCTGGGCACGCACCTGCAGCGGCGTCAACATGGATAGCTTCGTGAAAAAAATTACCTTCCAGGAAATCACCATGACAGGATTGAAAAACCTGGGACCGGTGATCGAAACCATGGCTTCCGCCGAAAAACTGGAAGCCCATAAAAATGCCGTATCCATCCGGCTGAAACAACTCGATCCTTATGTCCGCTGAAATGAAACTCACTAACTGGGTAAGAGCTTCTATCCTGCGGCTGAAACCCTATTCTTCGGCCCGCGATGAATATTCAGGGGACGCCCTGGTGTTCCTCGATGCCAACGAGAACCCCTTCGACTCGCCCTATAACCGCTATCCCGATCCCCTCCAGCGGAAACTCAAGGAAAGGATCGTCGTTCTCAAACAGGTTTCTCCGGAAGCCATCTTCCTGGGAAATGGCAGCGATGAACCCATCGATCTGCTGATCAGGGCCTTCTGCGAACCCGCGATTCACAATGTGCTGCGCATGGATCCCACCTACGGGATGTATGAGGTGGCCGCGGGGGTGAACAATGTGGGGGTGATCCGCGTGCCCCTGACCGGAGACTATCAGCTCAAGGCTTCCCGCCTCCTGGCAGCTGTTACCCCCGAAACCCGGATGATCTTCCTCTGCTCTCCGAACAACCCGACAGGAAACGCCCTTGATCCCGGGGAGATCGTGAAAGTCATCCGCGGCTTTCCTGGTCCCGTGGTGCTCGATGAAGCCTACATCGACTTTGCCCCGGGACGCTCTTTTCTTCCCCGCCTAGCTGAATTTCCTAACCTGGTGATCCTGCAGACCTTCTCCAAAGCCTGGGGAATGGCGGGGATCAGGCTGGGGATGGCCTTTGCCGACCCGGAAATCATCGCCGTCCTCACCAAAATCAAATATCCCTATAACGTTAACATTCTGACCCAGCAGGCTGCCCTTGCCCAGCTCGCCAACCCGCAGGAAAAGGAAGAATGGGTGGCAGCCCTTCTCAAAGAACGTAAAAAACTGGCGACAGCACTGTCTCAGCTTCCGCAGGTGGAAAAGGTATGGCCATCCGATGCCAACTTCCTGCTGGTGAAAGTCAAAAACGCACGGAAGGTTTATGAATTCCTAGTGCGGCAGGGAATTGTGGTGCGAGACCGCTCCGGGGTGACGCTCTGCGGAGAATCCCTACGGATCTCGGTGGGGAAAGCTGAGGAAAATGAATTGGTGATTGAAAAATTACAACAATATTCAATGTAATATCCAATAATGAAAAAGGTGCTATTCCTCGACCGCGACGGCACGCTGATCGTAGAGCCGCCGTGGGATTTCCAGGTGGACACCCTGGAAAAACTGGAATTTGTCCCCGGGGTGATACGCAACCTCCGGATGATCAGGGACAAACTCCCCTTTGAACTGGTGATGGTCTCCAATCAGGACGGACTGGGCACCCCGGGCTATCCGCAGGAGGATTTTGACCTGGTCCAAGGAAAAATTCTCAAAACCCTCGAAAATGAAGGCGTCGTATTCGACGATATCCTGATCGACAGCACCTTCCCCGAGGAGAATGCCCCGACACGGAAACCCGGTACCGCGATGATGGGACAATATATGAAAGGGAATCATGACCTGGCAGGAAGTTTTGTTATCGGCGATCGGTTGACCGACCTAATGCTGGCTGCCAACCTTGGGGCGAAGTGCATCCTGTACACAGCTTCCCTCTCACGGGAGGAGGTGGAAGCCGAAGGCCTCTCCGGCAGTTGCGCCCTGATCACCACCAGTTGGGATGAAATATACGCATTTCTGGCGATGCCTGCACGGTCGGTTACGGTGGAAAGGAAAACCCGGGAAACCGATATCAGGGTGGAACTTTCTCTGGACGGTACCGGAAAAACCGATATCTCTACCGGATTGGGATTCCTGGATCATATGCTGGAACAGATCGGCCGTCATGCGGGGTGCGATCTGACGGTGAAGGCAAAGGGGGACCTGCATGTTGACGAACACCATACGGTCGAGGATACCGCCCTGGCCCTCGGGGAAGCCTTCGGAAAAGCCCTGAGAGACAAGGCAGGCATGGAAAGGTATGGGTTTGTCCTGCCGATGGACGACTCCCTGGCTACAGTGGCCCTTGATTTCGGCGGCCGTCCCTGGCTGGTGTGGAAAGCGCACTTCCGCAGGGAAAAAGTGGGAGACCTCCCCACGGAATTAATCTTTCACTTTTTCAAATCATTCGCCGACACGGCCCGCTGCAACCTTTACATGGAGGTGACGGGAGATAATGACCATCACCAGATAGAAGCCCTTTTCAAGGGATTCGCCCGAGCCGTCAGGATGGCTCTCCGCCGCGACCCCTTCAACTTTGAACTCCCCTCCACAAAAGGGACGCTGTGATGAAAGCCCGGGCAGATTAAGGTTAAGAGTGAGATTAAGGCTAAGGTTGAGGCTAAGGAAGCGACGGGACTGCACCTTGTGGCAAAGGAAAAAATCGTATTTTCGCAAGCGGTTTATTACCATTTGCAACGGAAAATACCGGTGTCCAAATACCGGATCGTGGTATTTAATGAGTTGTAAATGAGGAATAAATGATTAGAAAATTAACCGTAAAAGAGAATATGAAGAGGACTGGTTTCTATTGCGGATTGCTGGTTTTACTGAGCCTGGCGGCCGGAGCAGCTTGCGGACAGAACATTCCCCTGATGGAAGTGCCGGCTGATTATGGCTATATTGTGAAGCCTGGACAGGTGGCACCTGATTTTACCATGATGCTCACGGGTGGAAAAAGAGTGAAGATGTCAGACCTTCGGGGAAAGGTGGTGATGCTGCAGTTCACCGCCAGCTGGTGCGGGGTGTGCCGTAAAGAGATGCCCTACATTGAGCGGGAAATCTGGAAGAAGTACAAAAACAATCCCGGATTTGCCCTCTACGGAATCGACATGGATGAGCCCCTGGATAAAGTGGTTAAATTCGGAAAGGAGGTGGGAATTACCTATCCGTTGGCCCTCGACCCGGACGCTGCGATTTTTTACCTTTTTGCACAGAAAGGGGCCGGCGTCACCCGCAATGTCATCATCGACAAAAACGGAAAAATCGTATTCCTTACCCGCCTTTTCAAGGAGGAGGAGTTCAACCGGATGAAACAGGTCATCGCCCTCCTTTTGGACGATTAGAGGATCAGATGTCAGAGGATCCGAATCAATCAACGATCTTACCCTCAACCTCAACATTAACCATAACAGATGATTTGGCCATTAATCTCAACCTCAATCTCAACCTTATCTACATGGATGTCGTAATTGTAAAATACAACGCTGGCAACATTGAGTCGGTTCGCAATGCACTCCTCCGGCAGGGCATCCGGGCGGAGATCTCCGGTGATGCCGCACGCATCAGGGCGGCTGACAAAGTGATCTTTCCCGGGGTGGGGGAGGCAACTACCACCATGAGGTACCTGAAAGCACACGGACTGGATGAGGTGATCCGTTCCCTTAAACAACCCGTATTGGGGATTTGCCTGGGACTGCAGTTGATGTGCTCCTTCACGGAAGAGGGGAATACCGCTTGTCTGGGGATTTTTGATGTGGCGGTGAAACGGTTTCTTCCGGAACCCGGGAGGGAATTCCTTGACAAGGTCCCTCACATGGGGTGGAATGTCATTTCTGAGCTGAAGGGCGGAATTTTATCTCCCGCCATGGAGCGGCAATATTTCTATTTCGCAAATTCGTATTATGCAGAGGTTGGAGAACAGACATCAGCCTTGTGCAACTATATCACACCTTTCAGCGCAGCGCTGCAGAGGGATAATTTCTACGCCACGCAGTTCCATCCTGAAAAGAGCGGAGTTTTGGGGGCCTGCGTACTGAAGAATTTTACGGACTTATAATCTTTTTGCTGATGGACAGGCTGACAATCGTGAAGGTAGGCGGGAAAGTGGTGGAAGAACCAGAATTGCTTGATCAATTGTTGGACAATTTCAAGACCATCACGGGAAATAAAATGCTGGTTCATGGCGGCGGAAAAGCCGCCACTCGTCTGGCCGAACGGCTGGGCGTCGAAACCCGGATGGTCGACGGGCGCCGGATCACCGACCTGGAAACCCTTGAGATCGTAACCATGGTATATGGCGGGTTGATCAACAAGCGGGTGGTAGCCGGACTGCAGGCCCGGAACCTCAATGCCCTCGGGCTGACTGGTGTGGACCTCGATCTGGTACGCGCCCGCAAACGGCCTGTGGAAGATACCGACTACGGCTATGTCGGCGATATCGAAAAAGTCAACAGCAGGGAACTCCGTTTCCTGCTGTCAGAGAATGTCATCCCTGTCGTTGCCCCCCTCACCCACGACGGAAACGGCATGATCCTCAATACCAATGCCGATACCATCGCCTCCCGCCTGGCCATCGAATTCTCCAACTTCTTCAAAGTCCTGCTCTTTTACTGCTTCGAAAAAAGAGGGGTGCTGGCCGATCCGCTCGATGAAAACAGCGTTTTGGGAGAACTTTCGGAGACCGAATGTATCACTTATCAGGAATCGGGCGTCATCAGCAGCGGCATGATACCCAAACTATTCAACGGATTCAGGGCCCTTCACAACGGCGTCAGCGAAGTGCTGATCACCAACCCCGAAAATTTCTTCAAAGGTCGTGGTACCCGCCTGGTTAGAACCTGAATGGTCCTCATCATTTCCGACTGAATTGCAATGACCCGGACCACCGGCAAAACAAGCAAAGTGTTTATCCATTGCCATCTTTATCTGGAAGAATCTGGCAAAATCAAGCATGTCCTAATGGACATAGAGGCGGACTAAAATTACTATCCGGAATTGATCAGGTCGCTTAGCCCACACTGTTTTAAGGTGCATCTTCCTTCCCTCTGAGAATTCGACAAAAGCTACGCCATCCGTCAGATTTGCAGTTAAAACAAAATATCCACTCCCGCCATGAAGTGGCGGCCCGCCTGGGGAAAGAAGCCATCCATCGTGTACCGTTTGCCTCCCAGGATGTAGGAGTAAACCCAGGCATTGCTCTCGTACTCCTTGTTGAACAGGTTGCTGACTTGCAGGTGGAAGGTGAACTTTTTAAATAGCCTGGTCTGAAGTGTGTACTCCGCTTTCAGGTGGTTTACCATCCACGGATCCAGGATCCGCTCTTCCGAAGCCGTGTTGTCGATAAACTGTTTGCCGGTATAGGAGGAGAGCAGGTGAAAGGAGAAGACCCCGGGTTGCCAGACCAGCTGACTGTTGGCGATGATGCCGGGGGAAAAAGCCAGATGGGTGGTTCCCAGGTCAAAGGATTGCTGACCCCCGTTGTCCCAGTCGTCGACATATTCTGTGAATTCCCTGATCAGGTTGCGGCTGAAGGTGGCATTGCCATCCCACCGCAGGGAGGGTGTGGCTTTTACGCCCCAGACCAGTTCCACGCCGCTGCGGCTGCTCTTTTCCACATTGGTCATCACCGGCGCCCCTACATCGTTGATCAGCCCGGTGAGCACCAACTGGTTGTGGTAGAACATGTGGTAGAGGTTGATTCCCGCCAGCCAGCCTGGGGAGCGGAAATTCCAGCCGGCCTCCAGGTCGTTGAGCCGTTCCGCTTTGGGAAGGTCGCCTCCTGGAGGGGTATCGGTGAAGTTGTCACGGTTGGGCTCCCGGTGGGTACGTGCAAAGGAAAGGTAAAAGCCGTTCCTCGGGCCTGACTGAAAATGAATTCCAGCCTTGGGATTGAAAAAACTGTAGCTGTGTTGTTGATCCAGGTTCCGGAGGTCATCGTCGATGCCGTCAATAGCATAGCGGAGATGGCGGTACTGAACGTCGCCGTAAATGCGGAGGCCGCGTGCCGCCTCATAGCTCCCTCTGACATAACCGTTGAGGTCTTTTTTGTCGCCCTTGTTGCGGTACCACTCATGGTCGGGAGTTATGCCACCCGGGAACTGCGTCCAGATGATCCTTCCGAAGTGGTCGCCCCGGTAGTGGTTGTACCCTCCTCCCCAGGTGAGGTCGCCGTTTCCCCGGGAATAACTGATCGAGAAAATTCCGCCGGTGAAGTCGTTGTCGAGCCATTTGCGCCGTACCAGGTCGGTTCGGGAAATGGCCGTACCGTTGACTTCCGGAACCGGCAGGCCGTAATCGCCGTATTTCTGACCCGCTTTGAACTGTTCGTAATATCCCTCCCCGTGGGTGTGATGAAATGCCGCGTTTCCGTGAAGAGAGGGCGAAAAACGGTGGGTGACATGGACCTGGTAGTTGTCCTGCCGGTATAGGTCCACTTGGTTATCATAGGTGTAGAGGTTGTAGGTCCGGGAATCCGAAGCGATCATATGTTGGGCTTCTTCTGCGGAATAGAGTCCGTGTTTTTCATAACGCACCATTCCTTCGGCATCGTTGTTCAACCGTACTGAGGGAACGCCGTTCCATGCCTGGAAGGTCCTTTCCCAGCCCGAGAAAACCACGGCCCTAACCACGGTGTTGTCGGGGAACCATCCTCCCGAGAGGTAGAAGGATTTAAGGTTGCTGGAGGAGCGGTCGATGAACCCATCGGAGCGGATGCCGGAAAGGCGGGCGTCGAAGGCAAAACGATTGCCCAGGAGTCCCGATCCCAGGGTCAGGCTGTTCCGGAAGGTATGGAAGGACCCTGCCGAGGAGATGATTTTGGCATAAGCATCGCCTTCGAGGGTGAGGGTCTGCAGGTTGACGGTGGCTCCGAAGGCTGCGGCCCCGTTTGTGGAAGTGCCGGCTCCCCGCTGGATCTGGATGGCCTCCGCCGAAGATGCCAGGTCGGGCTGGTCGACGAAGAAGGTGGTGTGCGATTCGGCATCGTTCAGGGGAATCCCGTTCACCGTGATGTTCATGCGGTTCATGTCGGTGCCGCGTACCCTGAAACTGGTGTACCCGATTCCGTTGCCAGCATCAGAAGTGGCCACTACCGAAGGGGTCTGCGCAAGCAGAAAGGGGAGGTCCTGCCCCATATTGCGACTTTGGAGAGTTTTCCCCGAAAGGTCGGAATAAGCAACCGGAGTCTTCTCTTTGGCCCGGGAGGCATGCACCATCACCTCTTCGGTATAGATCACCCGGGGAACCAACCGGATCTCGACACGTCTTGCCGGAGTGCCGGAGGTGGTGTCATTGCCCAGGGAAACCACCTGCCGGTGTGGTTCGTAGCCTACATAGGAAGCCAGCAGGGTGTAGAATCCCGGCTTGAGGCGGCTGAAAAAAAAGGAGCCGTCGCTTTCGGAGGATATGCCGTAATAAGTGCCTTCCAGCAATACGCTGGCGCCGGGAAGGGGCTCCCCGCCGGCTCCGGTCACCTTACCCTGCAGGGTCACCTGGGCCATGAGCGCCATCGATGCCATTTGGACAAACAGCATCACTAAGAATCTTTTCATCTTTCAGGAAATTTGGTTAAGAACTAACCAATGAGGTGGGAAAGCTCCCGTTGTCTTCCCTCCGCCGGCATTACCCGGATCAGGTTATAAGGGTGTGATCTCAGCCTGTGTTTCATCCCGGACGTTTCCGGGCAAAGGCACCCCATTGATGAAATATCGGAACAAAGGTACGGCGGAAAAACCGAAAAACAAAACGAAAGAGGTCGAGAAGGGGTCAATAAGATGGCAGATCGCAGACTTTAGATTGCAGATTGGAGGATTTATCCACAGATTCACACAGATTTATACACCTATCGTTCAAAGGTTCAAAGGCTGCGCCGTTCAATGCCTCCGGCGTTCAAAAGTTCAACAATGGTTCAATGCCTTCGGCTTCGCCTTGGCGTTCAATGGCTTCGCCGTTCAATGGCACTACGTGCCGTTCAAAGGTTCAACAATGGTTCAATCATACCGAATACCGAACACCGATTACCGTTTACCGTTTAATCCCTTGTTCCCTCAGTCTCTAAGTCTCTCAGTCTCTTCGTTCCCTTAGTCTCTTCTTCATTTTCTGTCGTCGCTCGGCATAGCTCAAGCAAGCTTAACTCTGCTCTCACTCCTAAGATAATTGCTAATTGCTCATTGTTCATTGCTAATTGCTCATTGCTAACTGTTCAATCGGTCAACATTATTTAGGCATTGAGACTGGCCATCCTGCAGAAGAAAGGGATGATGCCTATGTGAAGGCAACTTCTTCTGCAGGGATTTTCATTTTTACCTGATATTGGGGAAAGGCCCGAAACCGGTCCGGGATTTTTTTGTGCCTCTCTGATATAAAATCCCGTAAGTGTCGTTATTATTATTGAAATGACAACCGACGAGTTTAAAACCCATTTGTGGCCTTACACCCGGAAATTGTATCCGATGATGAAACGGATGCTGGGCAACGAGGAGGAAATCCGGGATGCCCTGCAGGATCTGATGCTGAAACTGTGGAACAACAGGGAGAAATTGCGGGAATGTGACAATCCCGGCGGGTATGTCTTTACGGCTGCGCGGAATTTCTGCCTTGACCTGAGGAAAAGGCAAAAGCCCCGTCTGGTGACCATCGCGGGTGATGAACCTGCCCGGATCCCTCCTGACGGCCCTGACCCTGACGCACGGGAAAAACTATGGCATGTCAGCCAGGTGATGCGCAACCTTCCGGGAAAATACCGTGAGGTGTTGGAGATGAGGGAAATAGAAGGATTGTCGTTCGATGAGATGCAGGCGTTGACCGGCCACGGGATTCCCTACCTCAGGGTTTTGTTGTCCCGGTCAAGGATTAAAGTGAAGGAGGAACTGGAGAAAATTTACAACTATGAAAGAGGAACGTGTAAAACAGCTTGAACGGTACTACCGGGGAGAAACAAGCCTGGAAGAGGAAAAACTGCTGAAAGAGGAAATCATGGCAGCGGAGGGAAACTCCCCGGAAAAGGATTTCTTCTCCCTGTGCGCCGGGGAATCGCAACTCCCGCCCGGACTGGAAAAAGAAATTTTTGCAAAAGTCGACGGTGAAATACGCCGGAAGAGAACCCGCATCCGTCTCTACAGCCTGATCTCCGTGGCCGCTTCCCTCGCCCTGATCATAACCCTTTATTCCGGATACCGGACCGGGCAAAAGAATGAAGTGGACTTCCAGATCATCGAACAGGCGCTGTATAACGTTTCCGAAATCCTTCAGCCTGAGCCTGAAGAACCGGAGATGCTGGTTCTATGGGTGGATAACAATGTGGAAATTATCGTTAATTAATAACATCAAGCCATGAAGACAACTTTTGCATTTTGCATCGCCCTGGTGATGACCCTGTCGCTGTCCGGACAGGATCTTTTCACCAACCTGACGGAGAAGTATTCCGGGAGGGAGGGATTCAGCGCCACCAACCTCTCGCGCGACATGTTTGACCTTTACCTGAAGAAAAAGCAGGTAGAACCCGACTCTCCGGTCTACGAGACCCTTAAGAAACTGAACAACATCCTGGTAGTTTCCCAGAGTGATTACATCTCCGGCAAAACCGATGACAGGGCCGCGGCTGCGGTGCCTGAAATCCACAATGCGATCCTCGCCCATTACAAAAATCCTTCCTATACCCTGTTTAAGACAGAAAACCGGATGGGGGAGGACCTCAAGGTTTATCTGAAGAAAAGCGGGGAGAAGGTAAATGCCCTGGCGCTGGTCACGGCTTCTCCCACGCGGGTGGTCCTGGTCGAACTTACCGGTGACATCGATCTGGCCAATGTCTCTGACCTGAACAAGGCCCTCAACATCCGCGGGCTGGAGAACCTGGACCGGATCAACAGCCCATCCGGATCTCATACCCTGTGGCGGTTTTACAGTGACAACAACTTCCCGCTGAATGAGGACCAAAGAATGCAGTTGCAACAGTTGGAAGAGCAGATGAAATCCATGAAAGAGCGGGGCAGTGAGGAGATCATCATCCAGCGGAGAGAACTGGATGAAAGGCAGTGGAAAATGGCGGAGCGCTTCCGGGAAATGGCGGACCGCTACCGGGAGTATGCGGACCGCTCGCGGGAGTATGCGGAGCGCTCCAGGGAGCTGGCGGAACGGTATGGCCGTCATCCCATTATCCTGAGCAATCCCGGTGATACCAACATCGTCTATATTATCGACGGGAAAAAAACTGATGTGAAAACGATGAGAAAACTGGACCCCGACCAGATCTCTACCATTGAAGTGATCAAGTCAGACAAAAACAAGCCCGGCAAAAAGGGGGAGATCCGGATCACCACGAAAAAATAGATTTTCAGGCCTCGCACATAAGTTCCTCCTGTCAAGGTGATTGCCAATGTGCCTTTCCGGAACAACCCCCGCGAAAGCAATGACCTTAACACTGCGTAAGACGAAGGGGTGAACACCGGTTTGCACCGGAAGTCACCATCCCTCTACCTCCAACCGCACCCTTTTGCTGAAATACACCTGTACATTCAGACTATTGACATGCCGGCATCGGGTTTTAGCAAACCAGGGCAGGGTTGGGAGCGGTCACATTCGCGGAGAAAGTGCATGCAGGCCGTATTTCTTCATCATCATCCTGTCCAGAAGAGCAGAGGGCAACCACCGTTTCAGCAGGGGGAGGGTGAAACTTCTCTTTCCAATCCGGATGAGAGCCGAGGGGTTGCTCCGCGTAATTTTCGGGATCAGCCTTTTAACAAAAACCGCCACCGGCGTGGCGATCTCCTGAGAGGTGTTGGCCCTTGCAAACACATATTCCTCCACGGGGGCATACCAGGAGGATTTGCTGAAGTTGGCCTCCACTGTTTTCCGGCTGTTTTTGCCAAAGTCGGTGACGATGCCACCCGGCTGGACTGTCACCACACGGATGCCAAATGGTTGCAGTTCCATGCGCAGGACGTCGCTCCAGGCGTGGATGGCTGCCTTGGAGGCGCAGTAGGCCGCCGAAAAGGGAGTGGGAGCTACCCCGGAAATGCTCCCGATGTTGACGATGGTACCCCCGCCATGGGAGCGCATCACCGGGGCAACTTCCTGGATCAGTTGAATCACCCCGGTGATGTTGGTGTTCTGCTGCCGGCGAAGCTCTTCCTCCTGAATATCCAGAACAGGCAATATCAGTCCGTACCCGGCATTATTCACCAGCAGATCGATTCTGCCGCAAATCTCCACAGCGTCCCTGACCGCTTTTTTGATTTGACGTGGTTCGGTCACGTCGAGGGGTAACACCAGACAACCTGCCTTTTCGAGGGATTCCAGGGTTTCTATGCGGCGTGCGGTTGCCACCACCTTCCACCCCTGGTTGTTCAATTGCATGGCCAGCTCCCGGCCAATCCCCGTCGAACATCCGGTAATAAAAGCTACTTTTTGCATCAGTTTATTGATTGTAAATGGTTGTAATTGATTGTTACTGGTTGTATATAGTTCTGTTTGGATGAAAGGATCTTCATTGATCGTAATTGCACTTGTCGTTCCCGATTGCCGGAATGTTAATGGCAGACCCGGATGACACGTTTCCGGAGGCGCGGACAGGCAGTGGCTCAACGGTGAAGGAGACCTTCCAGTGTTTTCCAGTGCTCCTCGCTGATGGCGTTAAAATTAAAGAGGGAAATCCCGGAGGCTCCGGCATCCATGGATACCCGGAAGGCTTCCTCTAACTCTCCGGGCTGGAGCGAAGGGACAAAAAGTCCGGAGTATACTGGTTTTTTGATTTTCAGCTCCCCGATCTCCCTTGTGAGTTGCTCCCCGATCCAGGGAAGTCCGGCATTGTAAAAGTTGTGGTAGAGCATGGGCAGATAACCGTCGAGGTTCCAGTTTCGCCACTCCTGCCTGACGCTTTCCCAGTTGGGGAAGACGGCAGCGGTGATAGTTCTGCCGGCCTTACGGGCTTCAGGCGCGAGGATGTCGTTCACCAAATGGGTGATGGTGTCGTACCGGAACTGCCGCCATTCCTGGTGTGTGACAGGATCTTCCAGTCCGGTAAGGGGATCCACTCCGCTCTTTTCCATGAAGGCCGCACGGCATTTGTCACAGTAACAATAGTCATACTGCGGGTATTCCCGGTCTTGCACGATGTTGTATTTGGACCAGAGCCCCTCGGCCAGAATGACATCGGGCAGCCGGATGTAGTCGAGGTGCACCCCTGTCAGTCCGTCACACGAGGCGAGGTCCGCCACCAGTTGCCTGACGAATTCCTGCACTTCGGGGTGGCTGGAGCACATGAAGCGGTAGTAGGGAACATACGCCGGCGAAATCGCCGCTGATTCCCCCGTCCGGTTGACAGCATACCAGTCGGGGTGGTTCTCAAAATATTCAGGGATGTTGTTAGGCATCGCGTGTATCCAGGCATGGATTTCCACCCCGGTATCCCTGCCGGCTTCAATCAGTTTTTCAAGCAGGGGCTCCTGCATGGGAAGCCGGGAGGTTTCAAACCAGGCATGGTGCCCCGTGTAGACTTCCGGAAGAACGGCATCAAAGCCGTGTTTTTTAACCTTTTCGAGCATGGCTTTCCACTCGCCCGCAGAAAGTCCGGCCACGGGCGTCATCCAGATCCAGTTTTTTGCTTTGGGCCGGGCGGAACAGGCTGTCCACATCCCCGGCGCAAGGGCCAGGGCCACCATCCCAGCTCCGCTTGCTTTTAAAAATTCCCGCTTATTCATCCGTTTGAATCAGTAATATTCATTAGCATATGATTTTCTTCACTCGGCAAATTCCATAATACCCCATTTCTCAGGGATGTGCATGTTGACCTCCCCCTGGGGAGACCATACCCAGTTGTACTCCGGAAGAAGCCTGCCGGTTACAGGATCTTTTTTCCGGAAATATTTTCCGTCGGTGACCTCCCGTTCCCACTGCACCCGGGAGAAGTTGATCCGCCATCTGTCGCCGGGTTGGGGCATCCGGCAATGAGGAGCGCATTCCCTCAGCACTTTCCATGGAAGCGCTAGTTCCACGCTCCAGAATTTGTCGCGATCGGAAGGATCATTGAGGGTTCCGTCTAAGTATACCCCCCTTTTTAAACCGTTGATTTCCCATGCGTTGATGGGAATGCCCCCTTCCCTGTACGGTTTGGTGAGCAAAAGATCCCATTTTGTACCCAGGGCATTGATTTCCAGTTCGTAGTATAGAAGTCCGTCGTTCCCCGGATCGATGAACACCTCGAAATCGTTTTCGTGGTAAATTACAGATTCATCTTTCGCGAAGGTGGCCCAGAGATGGGGCTCTTCCAGTTCGGCACAGATATAAAGATATTGGTCGTCCCAGACCATTTTTACGCGGGTTCCGAAAAGCGGTGCAGGTTTTGCATCCCCTTCAATATCGGTGAACGCTTCGGTCCAGGGAGCCGCTGACCAGGCGGCATCCTCCGGTTTCCCATCAATAGAAAGCGGGGCAGCGGTGCGGTTAACCCGGTAAAAACGCCGAGTATCGGTTGTATCCTTCTCCTGGGTGGCCTGACGTAACCCTGCGGCTGACATGGTCAACATAACCATGCAGAAAGCTGTTGTTATAAGCCGTAGGAGCAAGGACAGAGAGCCGCGATGACAATTACGGTTTGCTGGCATGGGGCGGATCGAAGTTGAACCGGGAGAAATGTCGCTGTTTCCTGATGTAGAAATTCCAGACCATGCATCCGCGGTAGATCTCCGGATGCCGGGTCTGCTTCACCAGGGGAAGGAGTTCCTTTCTCTTCCGGAGGAAACGGGGAAGGGTTCGGTAGAAGTCGATATGGGCATTCCATACCGCACGGAAAGCGCTCCACTGACCCGACGCCAGGAACTCAGCGGCGGCAATGCCATCGAGGAGCATCCGGGGGAGCATCACGGGAAGCAGTTTCCCTTCCGGAAGGTTTTTCATCAGCATCCAGAGGCTGTTGCGGAAGTTGAGGAATACTTTCCGGGGGCTTTGGTAGGAGAGGGTGGCCCCTCCCAGGTGATACAATGCGGAGGAGGGATCGAAGGCGATGTGCCATCCCTGGTTTTTCAGCCGCCAGCAGAGGTCGATCTCCTCCATGTGGGCAAAGAAGTCCTCATCGAATCCCCCTGCTGCCCTGAAGGCTTCGGAACGGATAAACATGCAGGCACCGGTGGCCCAGAAAATGGAGAGCGGTTGATCGTACTGTCCCCTGTCTTCTTCGACTGTGGAGAGGATGCGCCCACGGCAGAAGGGATAACCCCACCGGTCGATGAAACCCCCTGCGGCGCCGGCATATTCGAACTTCGAACGGTCAGCCCAACTCAGGATTTTGGGTTGGACGGCCGCCAAGGCGGGATTTTCCGAAAAACGGCGTATGCAGGGATCCAACCATGCCGGGGTGACCTCCACGTCGGAATTGAGAAGAACAAAAATCCCGGCATCGATCTGTGCCAACGCCTTGTTGTACCCTCCCGCAAAACCATGGTTACGCTCCAGACGAATCAGCTTCACCTGGGGGAAACGGTTGCCCACATAATCGGGGGACCCATCGGTGGAACCGTTGTCGGCCACGTAAACGGAAACCCCTTTCCTGTGGCTGTGTTCAAGAACCGAAGGCAGAAACCGTGGCAACAGTTCCATCCCGTTCCAGTTCAGGATGACGATGGCTATGGAGGGCGGCTGGCTCATGCGTGGTTCAGCTCATCAGGAGCCTGGCAAGCATGACGGCCAGATCTTGTTTCTCGAGCGATTCCAGAATTTTGGCGATCTTTTCCTCCTTGTCGGGGAGTTCGGAACCCACCAGGTTCTCTATTTCCTTCATCTGCTTGCCGGTGAGTTCGTCTTCAAGCAGTTCCGTGAGCCGCAGGTTTTCTGATTTTCCTCCCGGCAATCCCAGTTTTTCCAGCTCTTCAATGGTGGCGGTCAGGATCCCCTGGGCCTGGAACTTGACGGGATCCTTGCTTTTCCCTACCCCGGAGGCGTCGCGTAGACTCCAGCTGGAATAGTCGTAATGCAGTTCCCTGATCAGCCTGACCTTCGAACTCTCTTTCCCGAAAATACGTTCCAGGAAAATGATGGTTTGGTTTTTCCACGCTTCCAGGTCAAAACGGGCTTCATTCAACCGTTCGATCTGCTCTTTCAGTAAGGCTATCTCTTTTTCGGGCATGGCACAATCTTTTTGGGTGCAATTTACATCTAAAGTTGATATGTTCCAAGGTCTGGGCGAAATGGTTTTTCGTCAGGCGGCGGGTCAACGGATTATTTTCTTCCGGGTTTCCGGAAACGGCTTGTCCCGTTGTCGGCCACCAAGACCCAGTCATGGGATTCTAAGGTGGAGGGTGGGGTGACGGTGACCGCTCCGGAGTTGCCCGTTTTCCATGATACTTCTGTTTTTCCGGTGCGGGGGTTGAACCACCAGAACCTTATTTTTTTGCACCGGAGGTCTGTGGTGCGAATGGTGGCGCTTTTCCCCACGGGAAAGTAAACCATCAGGTAGCGGCCGCAGCTGTCGCGGAAAGCGGTCATGTATTCCCCTTTCTCCCCCTGTCCGGCCATGACCAGTGAAGGATCGGGGATTCTGCCGGATAGGGGGCGTGATTCCATGAGGCGGCGGAGGAAGCCGGCATGGAAGGCCCCGGGGCGGTCGATGGCCTCGCTCCAGTAGATCTCCGCATGGTTGATTTTTTGTTCGCGGGGATTCCAGAACTGCCATACTGAATGATGGCCGTAGGTGACGCCGCAGGCACCCGCGAATACCGAGCGGTAGATTTGTTTGCGGACATCGTGGTCACGATAGTAGCCGTTTTCGGGATTCCATACTGGCCAGGGACTCACGGGGTGGTCTTCGTAGTTGGGTTCGCCGTCGAGGACCGGTTTCACGGGCGTAATCGCCCTGTCGCGGGTGATGAGGTCCCATACCGGCACGTCACGGCCGTCACCATGCCCTGACTGAACCATGTTGATATCGAGCCATTCCTCGTGGTGAATGAACTGCGAGGTGGAGAAACTGCCCCCTGAGGGGTGGTAGGTGATGAGCGTGGAAGGGCCTGCGGCCTCCAGGATCCCTTCGGCCATGGCTCTCCACACGGGCCGCCAGTCATTTTCCCCCTCAACGGCAGGCCGGTCACCACCAAGGATCCAGATCAGGTTGGGAACATTCCGGTAGCGGCTGGCCAGCCAATAACCATATTGCCGGGCATTCTCCGGGTTGAACACCACGGGACCCGCCCCCCACATTTGGCTCACCTTGTCGCCCCAGGTGGGCAACATCCCGATGTACATATTCCGGTCTGCCGCCATCGCGATCACCTCATCGACCAGGGCGAAATAGTTGTCGTTGGGACGGGTGGGATCCAGGTCGGTGAAGGGTACCTCCCCCAGCTGGTTGGGAGTCCGCAGTCCGTCCATTTCGGCAAGGACCACTGTCTGGATGACGTTGAACCCTTTGGCACTGCGGTTGTCGAGGTAGCGGCCGATCTCTTCCGGTGTCAGCCGGTGAAATAGCTCCCAGGCGGTATCCCCCAGCCAGAAGAAAGGGGTGCCGTCGCTGTGCTGCAGATAATGGCCGTTGGCCGTCACCTGCAACGGACCATGGTCCCACAGTTTCTGGCCTGACAGGGAGAATGCGGGAAAGGCCAAAAAAACAAGGATCAGGAGAAGGGAACGTTTCATAGCTGTTGGTTTTTAAAAACAAAATAAACAAAAAACCCCGGGATTGTCACCGGGGCTTTTTCTTTACTTTCAGAATTTATAACTGAACCCGACGCCGAAAAGCTGTTTCCACTGGACCAGGCTGTTCTTGCCGTCGATTTTGATGTTGTCATCGTAAATCATGTTGGTGATCAGGTTGGCCGACAGGAATTTGTTGATCTTCATGTTGATCCTCAAATCCCAGTTGACATCGACATTCTGGGGTTTTTCCAGGTAGTTGGAAAAGAGCCCGAGGGCAGCCACCATGTCCACATTGGTGACAAGGGGGAGTTTAAGCTCAGAGCGGAGCGTACCCCCTAGCTCAGCCCGCATGTTTTTCCCCGTTTCCAGTCCGAACAACGGAGCCAACACGTCATCAGCAACGAAGGTGAATTTGGATCCCAGCGGAGAGAGGAACAAAGAGAAGCGGTCACTAGGTTTGTAGTCGGCACCCAGGGCGAAATTGAGATAGGCCGGTGCGAACAGGGCAGAAATCCTGTTGTCGGTATCGGGGTATTTGTAACCGTTGGCAAACTGGGACCTGAAGCCAAGCAATCCGCTGAAAAACCATTTGCTTTCAGGGGCCATCCGATACCCTGCTTTGGAGTTGAACTCCATTTTGTCCTCCGATTTGATAAGTTCATCGGAACCTTCCTTTAAAAGGCCGTATCCGAGGTTGAGGCTGTTGTCCCAGCTCAGGCGGTCTTTCAGGTAGTTGGCCCCATAGTTGAAAAGGGCAACGCCTGAAACGGAATTTTTACCTCCGGCAGCCCAGTTCGAAAAGGAGACCTGACTGAAATTGACGGTGAAGTCCCCGTTTTTTTTCCAGTACGTGGTGTCTTGGACTTCCTGCGCGGTCATCCCCAGAACAAAATAGAGCGTGACAAAGGATAGGATTAGTTTTCTCATGTTTGTCATCTTTAATGTAGTGGTACAACGTTGCCAGCTACTCTTCCTCGTAGATCTGGCCGATTTTCTCGTCCACCAGGATACGTCCGCAGTATTCGCAGACGATGATTTTTTTGCGGCTGGCGATGTCGAGCTGCCGCTGGGGCGGGATTTTGTTGAAACACCCGCCGCAGGCATCACGCTGGATGGTCACCACGGCCAGGCCATTGCGAGCATTTTTCCGTATCCTTTTGAAAGCGGTCAGCAACCTGGGGTCGATGAAAAATTCAATCTTCTCGGCACGGGCTTTCAGCTTTTCTTCTTCAATACGGGTCTCTTCGGTAATCTCTTCCAGCTCCTTGTTTTTCCTGCCGAGGTCGTCCAACCGCTCTTCCAGCAAAACTTTCGAACTATCGATCGTCTCTTTCCTGGTTTCCATGTCAGTGGTAAACTCCCGGATCCGTTTTTCCGATAACTGGATTTCAAGATTTTGAAATTCAATTTCTTTGGCAAGCGAATCATATTCACGGTTGTTCCTGACATTGTTTTGCTGCTCCGAATATTTGGCAATCAGGGCCTGTGATTCCCTGATGGAGATTTTTTTGTTGCTGATCGCCGTTTCAATGTTTTTAATCTCATCGTCGAGGTTGTGGAGACGAGTTTTCAACCCGGCAATCTCGTCTTCCAGATCCTGCACTTCCAGGGGAAGCTCTCCGCGGAGGATTTTAATCTTGTCAATCGCCGAAACCACGCTCTGCAAATCATACAATGCGCGAAGTTTTTCTTCTATGGATACTTCTTTCTCGTCTACTCTTGAAAATTGAGTGTTCATAATTTATGTCTTGATTTTCAATAAAATGAAATTTCACATGTGATAGTTTACCGGATTGGTGTCCACCTCCGACAAACGGACTGCAAAGGTATGGAATTTTTTAATAAGTAAATCGAGAAGTAATTCTTTCGTAAATTGCTCACTTTCATAATGCCCGATGTCGGCCATGACGATTTTTCCGTCTGGTTCGAAAAACTGGTGGTATTTGATATCTCCGGTGATGAAGAACCGGGAACCTGAAGCGATGGCATCTTTCAGAAGAAAGGAACCGGCTCCTCCGCAGACGGCTATTTTGCCAACTGGTTTTCCCAGGAGGGGGGAGTGGCGGATAACCGGAATCCGGAACACTTCTTTCAGAGTTTCCAGAAACTGCAGTTCGTCGACAGGCCGGGGAAGTTCCCCTGTGATGCCCGATCCTGTCAGCGGATGGATGTTTTCGAGGGAATAGATGTCATAGGCGACCTCTTCGTAGGGATGGCTTTGCAGGAGGGCGTCGACGACTTGCTTTTCGAGCCAGGCGGGGAAGATGGTTTCAAACCGGACTTCCGGTTCCTCGTGTGGTTTTCCGGGTTCTCCGGTAAAGGGATGGCTTTTGTCGTTCCCCCTGAAGGAGCCTTTTCCCGGGGTGGTGAAACCGCACTGGTCATAATTGCCGATATTTCCGGCTCCGGCGCTGAAAACTGCCGTCCTTATTTTTTCGAGGTATGCCGGAGGTACGAAAGTGACCAGTTTCCGCAGTCTGCCCCTCTGCGCCCGCAATATCGAGCAATTCTGCAAATCCAGTTTCCGGGCGATCATCGAATTCACCCCGCCTGCCACATTGTCGATATTGGTATGAACCGCCAGGATGGCAATATTGTTGCGGATGGCTTTCAGAAGGATCCTTTCAACGGGCGATGTGCCGGTAAGCTTTTTTATTCCCCCGAAAATTACGGGATGGTGCGCGATAATCAGGTTGGCTCCCTGGCCGATGGCCTCATCCACCACCGGTTCTGTAACATCCAGGGTGATCAGGGCGGCTGTGACCTCCTGCAGGGGATCACCCGTCTGAAGCCCCGCATTGTCATAACTCTCCTGCAGAACAGCAGGCGCCAGGGCTTCCGCCCAGCTGACAACATCCGATATGGTAACTCTTTCTGTCATTCTTCTCCCAGGGAATCCCTGATTTCCGTCAGCTGCTCCTTAATGGACATCAGACGCCTGAGTACTTCTACAGTCCGGGTGGTCCCTTCCCTGTTTTTCTGAAGAAGCGCCTGCGCACCCTTCAGGGTCATCCCCTTTTCTTTGACAAGATGGTAGATCACTTTCAACTGCTGAATGTCTTCCGCGGTGAAAAGGCGGTTCCCCTTTTTATTTTTCTGAAGCTTGATCACAGAAAATTCCTTTTCCCAAAACCGGATCAGGGAGGGGTTGACAGCCAGCATGTCAGCCACTTCGCTGATGCTGTAAAATACTTTTTCTATTTTGGGTTCCTTGTAAGGCACTTTTTAGTCGAAACTCTGTCCCATATTGGAGGAGATCGCTATCATCCGCTCGTATTCCTGCGGCGTGAGGTCCATATAATAGAAATACTGGGGATTGACAGGTTCTCCGTTTTTATGGACCTCATAGTGCAGGTGAGGGGCTGTGGAGGTTCCCGTACTCCCCACGAAACCAATCACTTCACCTCTTTTGACTTTTTGTCCGGCCCTGACGTTAAATTTGCTCAGGTGGGCGTATAAGGTCTTGTATCCGTACCCGTGGTTGACGGAAACCAGTTTGCCGTAACCCGAATGTTCCGAAGTCACCTCGTCCACCACGCCGTCTCCGGTGACATAGATTTCCGTCCCGGTGGGGGCGGTGAAGTCCATGCCGTAATGAAATTTCCTGATCTTGTAAATCGGATGGATCCGGAATCCCCATCCTGAGGCGGTTCTTCTAAGGCCTTCGTTGGAAATCGGCTGTATGGAAGGGATGGAGGCGAGCATTTTCTCTTTGTCCTGTGCCATCTTCATCACTTCATCATATGATTTGGACTGCACATAAGCCTGTTTTGCCAGGATGTCCAGCCGTCGCGCCGTGGTGATCACCAGCTTACTGTTGTCCAAATTCTCCAGATGACCGTATTTGTTGGCTCCTCCGAAGCCGGCATTCCGGATCGAGGAGGGAATCGGCTCGGTCTCGAAAATGACCCTGTAAATGTTATCGTCGCGTTGCTGCAGATCTTTTAAAACAGTTTCGATGTTTTCCAGATCTTTTTGCATCAGCTTGTACTGGGTGAGCAGCCGCTGGTTTTCACGTTTGATATCTTTGGAATTGGGTGTTTCGTAAAAGTTGATGATCACCACTACCAAAACGATGGCGAAGGCAAGGCTGCTGGAGAAATAGGCGATAAACCGGGTAAACTGTTCTTTGAAAGAAACCCCGTGTTCTTCATAACTCAGGGTTTCTGGGTTAAAACGATATTTTTTTTTGGTCATACGAAGGTTTACTTATTTTTAGTCCCGTTCCCCACGGATTTCGTAATTTCGCATAAATTTGCAAAATTTCTTTTAAATAGCAATTAAATAACGTGCAAAAGTAATGATTAAGGCTTAGCATCGCTTTTTATGCGCCGTCGTTTAATTTTTTTTAACAATCTTTAGTAGTAAATGGGACAAAACAAGATGATGACATCCAAAGAAATACGTTCGGCATTTCTGGATTTTTTTGCGGAGAAGGGGCACCAGATCGTACCTTCGGCCCCCATGGTGGTGAAGAATGACCCAACGCTGATGTTTACCAATGCAGGGATGAACCAGTTCAAGGATATTTTTTTGGGCAATGAGCCGGTGCGCTGGAAGCGGGTTGCCGACACTCAGAAATGTCTCCGGGTGTCGGGGAAGCACAACGACCTGGAAGAGGTGGGGCTGGATACCTATCATCATACAATGTTTGAGATGCTGGGAAATTGGTCGTTCGGCGACTATTTCAAGGATGAAGCCATCCGCTGGGCCTGGGAATTGCTTACGGAGCGGCTGGGAATTCCCGGTGACCGCCTCTATGCCACGGTATTCGAGGGCGATGCCTCCGAAAACCTTCAGCGGGACCAGGAAGCTGCGGATTTGTGGAGAAGGCATCTTCCGGAGGACCGGATCCTGGATGGCAAGAAAAAGGATAATTTCTGGGAAATGGGGGACAGCGGCCCCTGCGGTCCCTGCTCCGAAATTCATGTCGACATGCGTGATGATGACGAACGGGCAAAGGTCCCCGGCCGCCAGTTGGTGAACAACGACCATCCCCTGGTGATCGAGATCTGGAACCTGGTTTTTATCCAGTACCATCGCAAAGCCAACGGTCAGCTGGAACCCCTGCCGGCCAGCCATGTCGATACCGGCATGGGATTCGAGAGGCTTTGCATGGTGATCCAGGGGAAAAAATCGAATTACGACACCGACATTTTTCAGAATATCATTGGGGAAATTGCCCAGATGAGCGACCGGGCATATGGTGACCATCCCAAATGCGACATCGCCATGCGGGTGATTGCCGACCATCTGCGCGCCGTTTCTTTTGCCATTGCCGACGGACAACTGCCCTCGAACAACAAGGCGGGTTATGTGATCCGCAGGATTCTCCGCCGGGCCGTCCGTTACGGCTACACCTTCCTGGATTTCCGGGAACCCTTTCTCTTCCGGCTGACGGGTGTGCTGAAGGAGACCATGGGGGAAGCCTTCCCGGAACTGGCAGCCCAACAGACACTCATTGAAAAGGTAGTCCGGGAAGAGGAAGAATCCTTCCTGCGCACCCTCGATACCGGCATCCGGCTGCTGGAACAGGTGACGGCAAAAGCCGCTTCCGAAAAAAGGAACCTGATCGACGGAAGCGATGCCTTCGTGCTTTACGATACCTATGGATTTCCGCTTGACCTCACCCAGCTCATCGCACGTGAAAACGGTATGACGGTTGATGTTACCGGTTTTGACCGGGATATGCAGCGTCAGAAGGAACGCAGCCGCAATGCCGCCGCTCAGGAAACCGATGACTGGATTGAAGTGTTCCGGAGCGAAAAGGTCGAATTTACTGGCTACCGCGAAACGCAAACCCTTACCCGTATTGCCCGCTACCGCCGTGTCATCCAGAAAAACAAGAGTTATTACCAGGTTGTTCTGGAGAAGACCCCTTTTTATGCGGAATCGGGCGGACAGGTGGGCGACATGGGATACCTGGAGAGCGACGGACAGAAGGTGAAGGTCGTGGATACGCGAAAGGACAACAACCTGATCGTGCACATCACCGAGGCATTGCCGGCAGATCCGGGCTTGCCGGTGACGGCGGTGGTCCATGAGAGCCGGCGGCGCCGGACGGCTTGCAACCATACCGCCACCCACCTGCTCCACCATGCCCTGCGCGAAGTGCTTGGAGCTCACGTCGAACAGAAAGGATCCCTGGTCCACCCCGACTACCTCCGGTTTGACTTTTCGCACTTCGGAAAGATGACGCGCAAGGAAATCGAGGAAGTCCAGCGAAAGGTACACCGCATGATCCGCAACAATGCCGTGCAGGAAGAAATGGATCAGGTCCCCTTTGCAGAAGCACGTGAAATGGGAGCCATCGCCCTCTTCGGAGAGAAATACGACGATAAGGTGCGGGTGGTCCGTTTCGGCGAGTCCGTTGAACTGTGCGGGGGAACCCATGTACACGCCACCGGGCAGATCGGGCAATTCATCATCCTTTCGGAAAGCGCCATTTCCGCGGGCATACGCCGTATCGAAGCCATCACGGGGGAGAAAGCTGAAGAATATATGATGGAGAAACTCCGGGAAGCAGACGAGGCCAGGGCCCTTTTCGGTCAACCCCGGGAATTGAAGGATTCTATCACCGACCTGATGGAGGAAAACAACCGCCTGAAGAAACAAATCGGGGAATATGAAAAACGGGAGGGCGCCGGAATCAGGGAAGAACTGAAAAAATCAGTGATTCAAAAGGGCGGCGTCAGCGTGATCGCAGCCCGCGTTGCCCTGAACTCGGCACAGGCTGTCAAGGATCTCGCCTTCCGGTTGAGAGGCGAAATCCCCCGGTTGTTCCTGGTTCTGGGGGCTGAAATCGATGGCAAACCCCTCCTCACTGTTATGATTTCCGACGAAGTGGTGAAATCCTCGGGCCTGGATGCCGGAAAAATTGTCAGGGAAGCGGGAAAAGAGATCCGGGGGGGCGGGGGAGGCCAGCCCTTCTATGCCACCGCAGGGGGCAAAGATGTCTCCGGACTCGATGCCGCCATTGCAAAAGCAACCGCTTTACTGTCGGAAAAGTAGAACTTAACGATCACTTTTTCAAAAAAATATAATGTAAGTATTTGAATCTAAAGATCTTATTTGTTATTTATAAGTATTTTAAATAATTGACAAAGCGGTTTCTCTTTCTTATGGGAGCTATCCTGCCATTGGGTTATCCCTATATTTGCACCGTCATAAAAAAATGAAGAGTATGAGCAAAGAAGTAACCCGCACGTTTGATATTCTTGAACGCATTTTAGAAGAGTTTCAACGTTCTGATGCTTTGGGTGGAAAAAGAGGGAATGAGTGGTACACTTACTCCACGGAGGAATACTACCGCAATTCCCACCGTTTTGCGCTGGGATTGCTGGCCATGGGTGTTCATCGGGGAGACCGGATTGCCACGGTGACCAACAATCGTCCGGAATGGAATTTTGCCGACATGGGGATGGCCATGACGGGGGTGGTGCATGTGCCGCTGTATCCCACGATTGGGGATGATGAATATTCGTATATCCTGAAGCATTCAGGCGCCAGGTTTCTGATCGTGGGAGATGCGAAACTGTTAGAAAAGCTGACGCCGGTGGTAGAGCTGATCCCTTCCGTCAAGGCGGTTTTTGTATTTGAGGAAATCCCTGGCGCGCGTTTTTACGGGGAGATCATGGAGGAAGGGGACCAGAACCGGGAGGCCCTGGAAGGGCGACTTGCTGAGATAAAAGCATCGGTGAAGCCCGACGATCTGGCCACCATCATATACACCTCCGGAACCACGGGGGTACCCAAGGGGGTGATGCTGTCGCACCGCAACCTGGTCTCCAATTTTACGTCACATGCCAAAATGCACCACCTGGGAAAGGACCACCGTGTGATCAGCTTCTTGCCACTATGTCATGTGTACGAACGGAGTGTCAATTACCATTTCCAGTACAAGGGAATGGGCGTTTACTATGTGGGCAACCTGGCTCAGATCCTTCCGGCCCTCAAAGAGGTAAAACCCCACATGTTCAACTCGGTTCCCCGTTTGCTGGAAAGGGTCTACGACGGATTTGTGACCAAGGGTAAGGAACTGACCGGTTTTAAAAGAAAGCTCTATTTTTGGGCGATGCGGCTCACCCGGCATTATGAATTCAATAAAAAATTCACTCCGCTGATGCGGCTGAAAATCTTAATCGCCGACAAGCTGATTTACTCCAAATGGAGGGCTGCCCTGGGCGGAAACATCGTGTATGCTGTTTCGGGGGGTGCCGCCCTGCAACCCCGGATAGCCCGTACTTTGGGGATGGCAGGAATGCTGAACATCGAGGGGTACGGACTTACGGAGACTTCTCCCGTCATTGCCGTGAACAATCCGGCCACCCGCGAAATGAAAATCGGAACTGTAGGTCCGGTTCTGGAGGGCTTTGAGGTGAAGATCGCCGAAGATGGCGAAATCCTCTGCAAAGGACCCGGCGTTATGATGGGGTATTACAAGGACCCGGAGATGACCGCTGAGGTGATGGATGAGGAGGGATGGTTCCATACCGGCGACATAGGCACCTTCGAGGATGGAAAATACCTGAAAATCACCGACCGGAAAAAGGAGATGTTCAAGCTCTCCGCCGGTAAATACATCGCTCCCCAGATGATCGAGAATAAACTGAAGGCTTCGGAACTCATCGAACAGGCGATGGTGATCGGTGCCGGCGAAAAATTCGCCTCGGCGCTCATCACCCCCAATTTTGTGCTGTTACATGACTGGTGCGCCGAGAACCACGTGCACTTTGAGAACAACAGGGAGCTGGTTCAGATTCCCGAAGTGGTTGCCAAAATTCAGCAGGAGGTGATCCAGATCAACAAAACACTGGGACAGCACGAGGAAATCAAGAGGTTCCGGCTGGTTTGCGACGAGTGGAGCCCCGCTACCGGTGAATTGTCCCCCACCCTGAAGCTGCGCCGTAACGTGGTGACGGCCAAGTATAAGCACATTATCGACGAAATCTACGCCAATTCAAAAAACTGACCGAACCAAAAGGTAGAACCAAAGAAAAGACTTCACTATGAAACAAATTCTCCATGTTTTGCTGTTCCTCATCCCGCTGTTCAGCGGAGCTCAGGGCCTGATTGAAAGATCCGGGGGATCGGAAGTCACACCGCAGTTGAAAGTCAACGCTCACGGCTATTTTGAAATGCCTGGACTCAACGTGATGGTCTTCTTTGATATTTACCCCGAGGGTCACCAGGGGGGTGTGGGGATCATCCAGAACGGCACGCGGGTGGCTACCAACGGGGACCTAAGGCTGGAGCCGACCCCCGGGCAATGGCAGCCCATTCCCAAGGTGGGGAAACGCACGGAGGTGTCGGACCGCGAAATTACCGTCCGCTGCTGGTACCCCGACTCGGCCATCAACAGGAAGGGATTCAACCCTGTCATCTATCCCGACCTTTCGTTCGTCTATAGCGTGCGGGTGGTTGCTGAGGGGAAGAAATTCAGGATTTTCGTGGACCTGGACCAGCCCCTTCCTGCGGAATGGGAGAAGCAGGTGGGATTTAATATGGAGCTTTTCCCGGGATTGCTGTTCGGTAAGAGCTGGTACCTCGATGAGGCCCACGGATTGTTCAACCGCCAGCCCAACGGACCCGTGGAAAAGGACCTCAACGGGGACTGGCAGGCGGCGCCCATGGCCACGGGTAAAAAGCTGACCATCGCCCCGGAGGAGCCCCACCAACTGATGCACATTTCCAGTTTCGGGGAACCGTTGCAACTCCTTGACGGCCGCTTTTATCACAACAACGGCTGGTATGTGGTCCGTTCGCTGGTCACCCCCGGAAAAATAAAAGGGGCCATCGAGTGGCTGGTCGACGCCCATGTCCTGCCCAACTTCCTCTCCGATCCCGTGGTGCATGTGAGCCAGGTGGGGTACCACCCCGAGCAGGAGAAAATGGCGATCCTTGAGATTGACGGCTCGGCGGAGGAGCCCATTCCCCTGGCCCTGATCCGCTATGAGCCCTCGGGTGACCAGGTGACGGTGAAGGAGGAGATTCCGGAGAAATGGGGTAAATATCTGCGTTTTAACTATTTCCGGATGGACTTTTCCGGGGTGAAGGCCGAAGGGGTCTACCGTGTGAAATACGGGAACCGGCTGACCGAGCCCTTCCGCATCGGGAAAGGGATTTATGATAAGGATGTGTGGCAGCCGACCCTGGAATATTTTCTGCCGGTGCAGATGTGCCACATGCGCATCAACGAAGGGTACCGGGTGTGGCATGACCGCTGCCATATGGACGACGCCCTGATGGCGCCTGTCGATACGAATCATTTTGACGGTTATATCCAGGGCCCGTCAACCCTGACGAAATTCAAGCCTTACGACCAGGTGCCAGGGCTCAACGCGGGAGGATGGCACGATGCCGGCGATTATGACCTGCGCGTGGAGTCGCAGGCCGGCACAGTGTGGGTGCTCACCATGGCCTTTGAACAGTTCAGGCCGGCGTGGGACCAGACTACCGTGGACCAGCGGGAGAAGGTCGTGGAGATCCACCGCCCGGACGGAAAGGATGATATCCTCCAGCAAATTGAGCACGGACTGCTCACCATCCTGGGGGGCTATGAGTCCCTGGGGCGCCTTTACCGGGGCATCATCTGCAACCACCTGAGGCAGTATGTGATGCTGGGTGACGGGGCCGCGATGACCGACGGACTGAAGTACAGCCCGCTGTTGAAGGAGGGGGAGAAGACGGGCTCCGAATCGTGGAAGAGCGATGACCGGTGGGTCTTCACGGAGGTGAATCCCGGAAGGGAGCTGGAGGTGGTGCGTGCCCTGGCGGCGGCCTCCCGGGTGATGAAAGGGTATGAGGACGGCTTGTCGGTGCGAGCCCTGAAGGCTGCCGAAGAGCTATACGCCGCCGTGATCGGCGGGGAGCCGGGAAGCGATGCCGTGCTCAGGAGCGCCGCTGGTGCCGCCGGAAATGAAGCTTCACGACGGGGTGCCCGCAGAAGCGGAAGTGCCGGAGCGTCGCCGGGCATCGTGGCGGATCGGGCAGCCGGTCAGGACCCCGCCAATGCCGCCAATCCGCGGCTTTATTCCGGAAGGGTGAAGGCCTCGGCAGAGCTTCTGCTGGCTACGGGAGCGGCAAAATACAGGAGGGAAATCGCTGGTCTCCTCTCGGAACAGCTGCTCAGAGACAGCGATGTGACGGCTCATATGGGTCGGGTGATGTCGCAATTGGGGGATCCGGCGCTGGAAGCCCTGGTCCGGAAAGCAGCACGCGCTTATCACGAACAGGTGGAGCAACTGCAGAGGGAGAACCCCTTTGGTGTACCCTACAGACCCCATATCTGGGGCGACGGCTGGAATATCCAGAGTTTCGGCGTACGCCAGTATTTCCTGAAGAAATATTTCCCGGAAATTTTTGACGGGGGGGTCATGCTCAACGCCCTTAATTTCATTCTGGGGAACCACCCCGGGGAGAACACCTCTTCCTTTGTGTCAGGGGTGGGAAGCCGGTCGGTTACTGTGGCTTACGGGGTAAACCGGGCCGACTGGTCGTTCATTCCCGGGGGATCGGTATCGGGCACCGGAATCATTCGGCCTGACTTCCCTGAGCTGAAGGAATGGCCTTTCTTCTGGCAACAGACAGAATATGTGATGGGCGGCGGCGCCACCAACTTCATGTTTCTGGCTCTGGCTGCCGCAGACCACTTTAGGTAAGGGTATTCTTGCCTTGTATCCTTGAGGCGATACAGCCTAACAAGCGGGTTTCGGTACTTCAGGTAAGGGTATTTTTGCTTTCCATCAGGAGAAAATCCGGCCCCAGGGGATGCTGAAGAGGACCAGGGCGAGAGCAACGGTGTACCAGATGGCGCTCATCCGGTGTTTGCGGGCGTTGAACTGGGCCTTTCTGACCCGGGACTTTACAATGTAAAGAATGATCACGGCAACCACCATCATCGCGATATGTTCCACGGCAAAAAACCTGATGCCGGGATCTGCTATGGCAGCGCCAAAGTTGTTGAAGGCCTGACGGGTGACCGGACTCAGGGCTGCATAGAGCACAATTCCCAGTAACAGTTGCAGGTCTGCCCCCACCATCAACAGGGAAGCCAGGATAGTGTCAGTACTGGTCCATCTGTTTTTGAAGAGGAGACTTTTCCATGCTTTTCCGGCTGCCAGGATGAGAACAAGGACTACTCCCCAACTGAGGTAATGATGGATGCTCAAAAAAACAGGGTACAAGTTGGCTGTCTCCATGGTGTTTTAGCTATTAACAGTTCGTCATTAATCTTAATCTTATTTTCCGGCCCGGCGCAAAAGATCGTCCTTCCTCAGTTGGGCGACATGATCGAGAACCGTTTCCTGCCAGGGACGGAATTCCATGTCCAGTTCCTGTTGGATCCGGGAATTGTCAAACCGCAGGTCGTAGCCGAAATTCTTCCGGATAAAGCCGGGGGAATAACCTGCCAGGGGCCCTATGATGTAGAAGGCCCAGGTAGGCAGGTAGCCGGTGGGGAGGGGCAGGGAGGGGTTTTTGCTTCTGATGGTTCTGGCGATTTCCAGAAAATCACGGCTATGGGGTGCGGCGATAAAACGGCCGTTTGCATGAGCGGCGGTGGCGGCTTTCACATGGGCCCGGGCAGCATCCCGGACATCGACGATCGCCTGGGTACCCCGGGGAACCCCCAGCCGGAACAACCCCGACGTGAGCTGCCGCATCAGTTGAACGCTGGTGGCATCGGTGCGCCGCGACAGGGAAGGGCCAAGAATCAGTCCGGGATTGATTACCGCCAGCTCCAATCCCGGAATTTCCCCGGTCAGCTTCATAGCCTCCTTCTCAGCCAGGGTTTTGCTGTAACTGTAAGGCATATTCTCCGGGGAGGACGTTTCATTCCAGTGATTGTCCGTAAAGATACCCCCTTCGACCGATGCTGACTCAATGGCATCCCCGTAAATGGCGGCAATGCTGGAGGTCAGAACAACCCTCCGTATGGTGCCCGTTTTCTTGATACTTGCGAAAATATTCCGGACACCTGCCACCGCCGGTTTGATCAACTCGTTTTCAGGATCCCTGATTCCCGATATTTTAAATGGCGAAGCGGTATGGATCACCACCGCACAACCACGGACGGCTTCGTCGAAGGAACCTTCCTTCTCTAGATCGGCTTCAAAAAATGCCAGCTTTTCAGGATGATCATCCGCCATTTTTGTGAGATGGCCGAATTTCGCGTTGTCTGACTTATGCCTCACAGTGGTGTTGACAGCATACCCATCTTCGAGGAGCAGCTTTACGATCCAGGAAGCCAGGTATCCCGACCCGCCGGTCACAACTACTTTGTCGTCGCTTTGCATCCGTACCACGCTTTTATTTGTGAAATGGATCAATTCCAGTCTTCTGTCTTGTGCTTTCAGCGAAACACTTTATTAAATGTTTATACTGTTATGCAACGCCCCGGAATGATGTTGCTAATATAGCAATTCTCCGGGGAAAGGATTCATGTGTTTGATCACGAATTGCGGTGAGCGCATTGACTACATCCGTCCTTTGTGCCAGGTAAGCATTAATGCCTGGTCTCTGCTTATTGCTGATTCGGTGATGAAACCTGTCAAACTCATCCCGGTTTGGCGGGATGAGTTTCCCCGTCCGATCTGTAGCGGGGAGGAATCAGGTTCTCCGGGATATCACCGTCATTGACTTTTGGAACAGGGGGCATGAGCCGCTTTTTTGTCTATATTTAGCAGTCAAAACAGCTGGGATTTGACAGCAACAGGAGGCGGTCAAGGAATAGCTGCGGCGACAGGCGGTTATGCGTAAACAACAAGAAAGACGGTTATGAATTATTTTCCTGACACCACAGGTTTGTATGCCGATTATTATGAGCTGACCATGGCCTACGGCTATTTCCGGGAAGGAAGGCAGCAGGAGACGGCGGTCTTCGACTATTTTTTTCGTACCAATCCCTTTCAGAACGGGTTTACCGTTTTTGCCGGACTGCGCGATCTTCTGAAGATGCTGGATCGTTTTCGTTTCAGCGGGGAGGAACTGAATTATCTCTGCTCGTTGGGGTATCCTGGGGACTTTCTCGCTTTCCTGGCGGATTTCCGTTTCCGGGGGATTATTTACAGTGTTAAAGAGGGGGAAGTGGTTTTCCCCGGGGAACCTACGGTGCGTGTGGAGGGTTCGCTGATCGAAACCCAGTTGGTGGAGTCCCTGCTCCTCAATGTGCTCAATTTCGAATCCCTGGTGGCAACCAAGGCTTTGCGGATCCGGCAGGCGGCAGGACCGCGTCATTTTTCGGAATTTGGTTTGCGGAGGGCACAAGGTCTCGGAGCCATGATGGCTTCCCGTGCCGCTGTCATCGGCGGAGCCGACTCCACCTCCAATGTTTTGGCTGCCTTGGTTTACGGGATTCCTGTTTCAGGCACGCAGGCCCACTCGTGGATCCAGAGTTTTGATTCGGAACAGGAGGCTTTCCAGGTTTATGCCGAAGTTCATGGCAACAAAACCATACTTCTGGCGGATACCTACGATACCCTCCGCTCGGGGATCCCCAATGCCATTGAAACCGCAAAGACTATGGAATTGCGGGGAGAACGGCTTTACGGAATCAGGCTCGACAGCGGAGACCTGGCCTACCTCAGCAAAAAAGCCCGGGAGATGCTCGATGCTGCGGGATTGTCGTATGTTAAAATTGTGGTTTCCAATCAGTTGAATGAGCAGGTGATCCGTAGTCTCATCAACGAACAGCAGGCTCCCATCGATTCTTTCGGCGTAGGTACCGAACTGGTTTCCGCAACACCCGATGCTGCCCTCGACGGAGTCTACAAAATGTCGGCCGTAAATGGTTTTCCCCGGATGAAAATATCGGAAAATGTGGAAAAACTGACCCTTCCCGGTGTGAAATCACTGATCCGCTTTTACGATGCCGAGGGGTTCTTTTTCCGCGACGGAATATTCCTCGACGAGGAAACTTCTACGGATCACATGCTCCTCTTTCATCCCAAATTTCCTGAGAAGAGAACCGACGTGACGGGGTTGAAATGTGAGCATCTGTTAAGGCCGGTCTATGCGGAAGGGCAAACCCTGCTGGAAGACAAGACGCCGGCGGAGATCAACGGCTACCTCAGGGAAAGGCTGGCGCTTCTGCCCACAGAACACCAACGGTTTGTGAGTCCTCACATTTACAAAGTGGGCATTTCCGGGAAACTCCTCGAATTGCGGAACAGACTCATCTTGAAGAACAAACCAAAAACCTGATTTTTATGGATGTTAACGTAACCAAACCCACTTTTGTGGTCGATCGGGCCATTTGCCGCCGGAATATCGCGCGGATGGCAGCCAAAGCCCGTGCCCATAACCTGAAATTCCGCCCTCATTTTAAAACCCACCAGTCGGCCGTTGTCGGCGAATGGTTCCGGGAGGCCGGCGTGACCGCGATCACCGTTTCATCCCTTTCGATGGCCCGTTATTTTGCTTCGGCAGGATGGAATGACATCACCATCGCCTTCCCGGTAAATCTCCGGGAGATCGGTGATATCAACCGGCTGGCTTCGGAAATCTCCCTGAACCTCCTGGTCGAGAATGAGATTTCCATGAATTTCCTGGTGAAGAAACTGTCAGCCCCCGTGGGGATCTATATTGAGGCGGATACGGGGTATCACCGGACGGGTGTCGATCCCCTCAAACCACGGGTGATAGACCAGATGCTGGAGGTGCTGCGAAAAGGCGACAACCTGGTTTTCAGGGGATTTCTGAGCCACTCGGGACAGACCTATTCCGCCCGTTCGGTCGATGACATTCATGTACGGCATGCCGATGTGTTGTTGAAAACAAGGTCCCTGAAAAATCATTACAGGGAGGAGTGGCCCGGGCTGGAGATTTCGCTGGGCGACACGCCAGCCTGTTCGGTATGCAACAACTGGGACAGCGTGGATGAAATCCGCCCGGGGAATTTTGTCTTTTACGACCTGATGCAGCTGTCCTTGGGAGCTTGCAGTATCGATGATATTGCCGTACGGGTGATGTGTCCGGTGGTTTCCAAACAGATAATGCGTAACGAGGTGGTGGTATATGGCGGAGCGGTACACCTGTCGAAGGAATTTATGATCGGTGACAACGGAAAGCGGAGTTACGGAGGGGTATGCCTTCCCGGGGGAAGTGCCGGAGCGGGGGGCAGTGACCACCATTTCAGCGGTGCAGTCATGGGGTTGAAGGACCGGAACGATTTGATCTTCGGCAAGATCCTCAGTGACGGCACCTGGGTAGCCGGACTCTCCCAGGAACACGGCATCATTAGGGGTACTTTTGATGAAATCAGGATGATCTATCCCGGCGACCTGCTGGAGATCATCCCCGTCCATTCTTGCCTGGCGGCTGATCTGGCGGGGTACTATCTGACTACGGAGGGGGATAGGATTGAGAAGATCAGAAAGTCATCTGATTGAATACAACCCTGCTGCAGCGCAGCAGGGTTGTATGCTGGTGAGCGCATTCCCCGTCGGCTCTGCCGCGGGGAGTTCCAAATCTCTTTCAGGCTTCCTTTGCCGGAATATTCTTCAGCGTTTCGAGGAGGAAGTCATAGAATTTTTGCACCGTGGCGATGTTCACTTTTTCGTCAGGGGAATGGGGATGGCGGATGGTGGGACCAAAGGATATCATATCCCAATCCGGATATTTCCCGCCAAGGATCCCGCATTCGAGTCCGGCGTGGATCGCTTTGATTTTCGGAACCTTCTTGTATTTTTTGCGGTATACTTCCTGCATGGTTTTCAGGATGGGGGAGTCGAGGTTGGGTTTCCAGCCGGGGTATGCGCCGCTGAATTTCACCTTGGCCCCTGCCAGGTTGAAGAGCGACCACATGCGGGTGCCCAAAACTTCCTTAGCAGAGTCGACCGAACTCCGCATCAGACAGGCGATGTTGACAGTTTTCTTTTTCGGGTCGGACTTGACGATGGCCAGGTTCGATGAGGTCTCCACCAGTCCGGGCATGGTGTCACTCATGCGGGCCACCCCGTTGGGGCAAGCCATGACCGATTTTGTCAGCTTATCTTGAACTTTTCTGTTGATCACCCTTCTGGGAGTGTCTACCGGTTCTATGGTCACCGTCAGGCCGGGTTCCGTGGCAGCCAGTTCATTTTTCATCTTTCCGACGAGATCATCGACCAGGGCGATGAATTCCGGAATTCTTTTGTTCTTCACAGCCAGGAGTCCGAAAGCTTCGCGCGGGATGGCGTTCCGGAGGCTCCCCCCTTCGATGGAGGAGAGGCGCACTCCCAACTGGCAGGCGGCTTCCGTCAGGATGCGGAAAAAGATCTTGTTGGCATTTCCGCGGCCAAGCGAAATGTCGATCCCCGAATGGCCCCCTTTCAGTCCGGTGACGCTCAGTTTAACACCTCCGTACCCTTTCGGGGTTTTCTTTTCCTTGTATTGGAATTTTACGTTCACATCTTCGCCTCCGGCGCAACCGACGTAGAGTTCGCCTTCGTCTTCGGAATCCAGATTGATAAGGATGTCGCCCTGGAGAATTCCGGCTTCCAGACCGTTGGCGCCGTCCATGCCGGTCTCTTCCGTAGCGGTGAAGAGGGCTTCGAGGGGGCCGTGTTCTGCCTCTCCTGAAGCGAGGATGGCCATGGCGGCAGCCACGCCGATGCCGTTGTCGGCACCCAGGGTGGTGCCGTTGGCGCGAACCCATTCGCCGTCGACGATGGTTTCAATGGGATCTTTTTCAAAGTCGTGCTCTTTGTCGCTGTTCTTCTGGGGTACCATGTCGAGGTGTCCCTGAAGGATCACCCCCTTGAGGTTCTCCATGCCGGGAGTGGCCGGCTTGCGGATGATGATATTGCCAGACTTATCGCGGATAGTCTCCAGTCCGAGTGACTTGCCGAAATTCTCCGCATAATCGCGGATACGCTCTTCATGATTCGACGGACGGGGAATTTTCGTCAGCTCGTGGAAATAACCCCAAACCTCCTGCGGTTTCAATTCCTGGATAGTTGTGCTCATATTCAATAACTTAAAGTTAATATTCTGTCAATAACATTTCTGTGCGCCGATAGGTTCACCGCGCCGGATGGGAATGTCATTCTTTTTTCTTGTTCGGAAGTTCCAGTCCGTAGCCTTGTTTGCGGTCAACGGCCTTCAGCACGAAGCTGAGGGCAATAGCTGCCACGCCAAAGCCGGCGAAAATCAATTCGGGAACTGTATAGTTGTATTTGGCGCCTTCGACGCCGGCGGCGATCTGTTCGGCCACGCCGGGATTGGATTGGGTGACCGCCCAGCCGATCAGGATGGGAACCAGCAGGAGGCCGATGTTCTGGATGTAAAAGATCAGTCCGTATGCAGATCCCAGGTAACGCTCCTCCACGATCTTGGGTACCGAGGGCCACATGGAGGCGGGAACCAGCGAGAAGGCGGTTCCCAGGATGACGATGGTTCCCAGGGCCATGGGTACGGTGAACACGTCATTGGGCACCAGGGCGAAGATGAGGTGAGACACCGTAAGCAGGATGGCGCCGTAGAACATCATCGAAGCCCCTTTCCCTTTGAAGTCGAGGAAAGCCCCCATGAAAGGGGTCAGAATCATGGCGCCAATGGGGAAGTACGAGAAGTAGGCGGCAGCCGTTTTGATGTCAATATTCAGTTTTGAGGAGAGCATGTCGGTGGCGAATTTCTGAAACGGGAAGATGGCCGCATAGAAGAGGACGCACAATCCCGAGATGGCCAGGAAGCCAGGATTACGGATGATCTTTCCGAGGTCGGAAATGCGGAAAGCTTCTTCGGGTTCTTCGCCCGTTCTGTTTTCACCCATCTGCTTATCCAGTTTCTTATCCATGAAGGTATAGATGAAGAAGGTCAGGAAGCCTACGCAGAGGAAGACGAGTCCCCAGAATACCGAATTGGAGGGGCCTCCATGTTCCGCGAAGATGGGGGTGAGGCGGAATACCGCGAAGACGCCGAGGCGGGCTATGGCCATCTCGAGGCCCATGGCCAGTGCCAGTTCTTTCCCCTTGAACCATTTGACGATGGTTTTTGACACGGTGATCCCCGCCATTTCAATTCCCACGCCGAAGATGGCGAAGCCTACGAAAGCCAGTTTCGCCGACGCGGGAACCCCGGTGAAGAAAGAGTTGAGGAATCCGGCAAAGGCGGAATCGGCGAACCCGGAGGTCAGCGCATAAAATTTCAACGCTGCGCCCACCACCATGGTGGTGGCTGAGGTGATCAGGGTAAAGCGGATTCCCATCTTGTCGAGGATGATCCCCGAGAGGATCAGGAAGCCGGCGAAGACGTTGAGGAAGAATTCGGAACCTCCTAGCATGCCGAACACCTCAGGACTCCATTTATAATCGGTCTCCAGCATCGTCTGAAGCGGGGCGACCACATCGATAAAGAAGTAAGCGAAAAACATCGTCGAGGCGATCAGCAAAAGAGCAGTCCACCTCATTACCGCTGAATCTTTCAGCGTTTTTTTGATCTCATTCATATACGGGTTGGAATTAATGTAAGTTCAACCGTAAAAGTAGGATTTATTTTTTGATCACTGACCTGAGGGATCCGGTTTCAGGATGGAATTCTATGGCAAATTGTCCATTGAGGAGTTCTGCCGGAAGGGGCTCAACCTGGCCGAACTGTGCCAGGGGCATGCGGGTAGTGCCAATCAGGGTCAGTTCACGTGTCAGGGTCACCGTGGCCATTCCCGGCAGGCGGTAAAAAACGGCGGCGGTATTGGCAGGGGAAGGCGCCACCTGTGTTCCGGGGGAGGGAGAAGTGCCGCTCTTTTCCACGTCGATCATGACAGGTTTGCCCGAAAAGTCGGTTTTGGGCAGGAATCCGAGGGTTTCGTCGAAGCGGAAGATAACTTCCCCTTTAACGCTTTTCGCGGGTGGGACGAAATCATAAAAGAAGGTGTATTCATCGGTCACCGATTTTCCGGTAAAGAGTTCCAGGTTGGTTTTTTCAATCTTCCGGAGTTCTTCTATACTTTCGTCATAGGCATCCCCGTCGGGGTGGAATTCATCCAGCATTCCGGAGGCGATATCAAAACGGGTGCTTCTGGATTTCAGGATGAGTGCTGCCGCCGATGTCGCCCTTTGTTCCACAGGGGAACGGCCTGTCATCTCGGTGCTGTTGGTGAGATTGGTGAACATCAGTTCATTGGTCAGATTCCGGTAGTTGTAAGAGTTGGAAACCGGGGGTTCCGTTTTTGGAGGGGCTAGGTTTGTGTTGATGCCTGCCAGGCACCCTTCGGGTGTCAGCTGAAGCATGGCGGACTGGCCGGCGCCGGTTCTGTAGCGGTGTTCCGGGTCGGGTTCTGAAAAGCTGGAGAACTCCACCTTTTCGATATTCCAGGAAATCCCTGGTTGCTGTTTCACATTTCTGATCCCCAGGAGTGATTCTGCATAGGCGGCATAGGGTCCGCTGACAAAATTGGTGCGGGTAGCCGTAATTTTGATCCGGATGCCGGTCCGGGGCAGCGAATAGACAATGCCACCACTTGGCATGACCATCGTGATATTGTCCGTTTTGCTTTTTGAACGCTGTGCCGTTGCAGGCAGGGCGATGAGCAGCGCCATCGCGATTGTCACTATTTTCATCTGTTTAAAGTATTACGTTGTTGTGGTTCATTCTGTGATACAGATGTAATATCCATGTGGCTTAATTATACAGGTTGGTGCATAAATGATGCATGGATATTTCATGAACAGATTTTTTGATAAGACGCCAAAGTTAATCAAAATCTTATTGGATAAAACCATAAATTTTCCGGAAGGTTTTGGGTAGGAACCGGATGATGTCGGATGCGATGAGGGCGGGTGCGGGGATGGAGCGGGCGGCCAGGTCGCCGGCAAGTCCGTGGATGTAAACGCCGGCGATGGCGCCATCTTCCGGTGAAAATCGCTGTGCCAGGAGAGCGGTAATGATGCCGGTGAGCACATCGCCGCTGCCGCCGGTGGCCATGCCCGGATTTCCCGTGGGGTTGAAAATGGCATCCCCGGAGGGGAGGGTGATGGTGGTAAAGGCGCCTTTCAGGACGATGACCACCCCCAGGGTTTGGGACAGACGGCGTTGTTTTTCCAGACGAAGCCAAGAGTTGGGCTGCCCGGGATTGTGGGCCCGTCCGGGTTCATTGGGTCGTCCTGGAATTGCCGTCATTCCGGGAACTACCGTAGTTTCGTCGTCCCCGAAGAGGCGGCGGAATTCCCCGGGATGGGGGGTGAGGACGGAGCCGGGCGGGATTTCTTGCAGAAGGGCCGGCTTTTCAGAAAGGATGTTGAGGGCGTCGGCATCGAGGACCAGGGGTTGGCAGGCCTTTCCCAGAAGCTCAAAAAGCGCTTTCCGCGTGCCGGCGTGCGTGCCCAGTCCGGGGCCCGCCCCGATGGCCGAATATTTAGCCCCTCCGGCAGCGGCAGCAAGTTCCGGGATCGTTGTAATGATATCGTCAGCGGGATCTGTGGAGCACATGGTTTCCGGAGAGGCAGTCTGCAGGATGGAATAACCGCATCGCGGGATGTGAACGGTTACCAGTCCGGCACCGCTGCGCTGACACGCCTGGGCAGCCAGCACCGCTGCCCCTGTTTTTCCGTAGCTTCCGGCCACCAGGAGGGCGTGGCCGTAAGTTCCCTTGTGGGAGAACCTCTTCCGCGGAGGAAAGAGGGCACGGATCTCCCGTCGTTCCGTGATCCGGAAGGGGGTTTCCGTTCCGGCGATGGCTCCGGGATGAAGGCCGATGTCGATGACCGTCACGCGGCCGGTGAAAATTTCATTTTCCGGGAAGAGGAGGCTGATTTTGGGAAACTGAAGGGTAAGGGTTTCGGCAGCCCTGATGATGTTTTCCGCAGGGTTGCCGCCGTTGTCCTCTCCCATCAGTCCGGCCGGCATGTCGATGGCATAGACCCGTGCCCCCGATTGGTTGATATGACGCACCAAGGCAGCCGGGAGACCTTCGAGGGGACGGGTCAGTCCGGCGCCGAAAAGTCCTTCGATGACAGGTGTTCCGGGGTTGAGAACCGGAAAATCCGCTTCCGAAGAAATGGGAAGGAGGATTGCCAGGCCCTGTTCCCTGAGGCGCTCCAAATTTTTGGAGCAGGAAGGGGAAAGGGGTCTTCCGGTTTCCGGGTAAAAGACCGTGCAGGGGTGCCTTTTTGCGGCAAACAGGCGGGCCATGGCCAGGGCATCCCCCCCATTGTTTCCCGTTCCTGAGAAAAAGACCAGGGGCTGTTCCCCGGGAAAGAGGTTGACAAGGTGACCGGTCATCTTCTGCGCCGCCCGCTCCATCAGGTCAATGTCGGCGATGGGCTCATGCTCGATGGTGTACCGGTCAATAGATGCAATCTGTTTCGTGGTGAATATTTTCATACCCTTTTGTGATTTCCACCCGAAGATAGTGTGTTCATTTGATTCCGGCAAGTGCAATCCCTACGGTTGTACGGCAGGGAGTTCCCATGAAGTACTTTCGGGCACCCGGGTATAAATTTCAATTGATCAGATTGTTGCGATTGCTGAAAATTTTTCCCGGCACGCTTTATCCTGTTTATTTCGGCAGGAATAACCATCGGCCGCGGGTTTTTATTATTTTTATTGACCAAAATCAGGGTTATGCAGAAGTACATTCTTTCGTTGGATTCCGGGACCACGAGCAACCGTGCGATTCTTTTCGATCATTCGGGGGAGATTGTGAGCATAACGAATCAGGAGTTTGAGCAGATCTATCCCAAGGCAGGGTGGGTGGAGCATGATCCCGTGGCGATCTGGAAGACGCAGCTGGGTGTAGCGCGGCGGGTGATCCGTCAGCAGGGTCTCCGGGCCGATCAGGTGTCGGCCATTGGCATCACCAACCAGAGGGAGACCACGGTGGTGTGGAACCGTGAGACCGGCGAACCGGTGTGCAATGCCATCGTATGGCAGGACCGGCGCACATCGGGGATTTGCGACAAACTGATCGGGGCGGGTTATGAGGTGATGGTGCAGGAGAAGACCGGACTGGTGATCGACGCTTATTTTTCGGGGACGAAGCTCCGGTGGATCCTCGACCATGTACGGGGTGCGAAGCATCTGGCGCGGGAGGGGAAGTTGGCTTTCGGGACCATCGACACTTGGCTGGTATGGAACTTCACCAAAGGGGCACTTCACATCACCGATGTCTCCAATGCCAGCCGCACCATGTTGTTTAATATCCACACCCTGGAGTGGGATTCCGAATTGCTTGCCTTGTTGGATATTCCGGTGTCCATGCTTCCTGAAGTGGTTGCCAGCAGCCGGGTGTATGGAGTCACCCATCCGGAATTCTTCGGAAGGGAGATCCCCATCGCGGGCATTGCGGGGGACCAGCAATCGGCGCTCTTCGGACAGATGTGCCTCCGTGAGGGGATGGTGAAGAATACCTACGGCACGGGATGTTTCGTGATGATGAATACCGGCGGCCGGCCCATTCTTTCCGGGAACAAGCTGCTGGCCACGGTGGCGTGGCAGATCGGGGATGCGGTGACCTATGCCCTTGAGGGGAGCATCTTCATGGGAGGGGCCATCGTGCAGTGGCTGCGCGACCAGCTTCAGTTTATCGTCAGGTCGGAAGATGTTGAGGAGTTGGCCCTGCGTGTGGAAGACAGCGGGGGCGTATGCCTGGTACCGGGATTTGTGGGATTGGGAGCACCGCACTGGGATCCCTATGCCACGGGGACCCTCTTCGGGCTGAGCCGGGGAACCACACGGGCCCATATCGCCCGGGCGGCTTTGGAAGCCATCGCCTTCAGCACCATGGAAGTGATCGACTCTATGGCCGGAGATGCCGGCATTCCCGTTGCAGAACTGCGCGTCGACGGCGGCGCTTCCGTGAATAACCTGCTGATGCAGATACAGTCCGACACCATCTTTAAAAAGGTGGTAAGGCCCCGGATCACCGAAACGACGGCCCTGGGAGCGGCTTATCTGGCCGGACTGGCTTCCGGATTCTGGAAAGATACCGAAGAACTCGAAAAACAATGGAAGATAGAAAGAAGCTTCTTCCCCGTGGTGGACCCCGGTGAAATGGAGCGCCGCATCGCCCTCTGGAAGGAGGCGGTGAACCGAAGTAAAAAATGGTATCAGGAACATTAGGGAGGGAATGACTTCGCCGGCAGAAGGCCCTTCGGCATGAAAGAGATAAAATCAACATGTATAATTCTCAATTGCATAATTCATGAAATATCCATGCATCATTTATGCACCAACCAGTATGAAATTGCGAAGCTATTCTTTGCGCCCGAAAAAAACGGACAATAGCCGCAAAAATAAGTCACATGGATATTACATCTGTTTCTGGGAATGAACAATAACAACGTAATATTTTAAATAGATGAAACGGGAATCCTTCCTTGCGGAAGTCCGGTCGACGGATACCTGGGATATCATTGTCATCGGCGGAGGTGCCACGGGACTGGGGGTGGCTGTGGATGCCGCCTCCCGGGGATACAGGACGCTGTTGCTGGAGCAGTCCGACTTTTCAAAGGGCACGTCGAGCCGGAGCACCAAACTGGTGCATGGCGGCGTGCGCTACCTCCAGCAGGGTGACGTGGTCATGGTGATTGAAGCTCTCAGGGAGCGCGGACTGATGATCCAGAATGCGCCCCATCTGGTCTCCAACCGCTCTTTTGTGATCCCCTCCTATGAGTGGTGGGGGAGCTCCTTCTACACCATGGGGCTGAAAATGTATGACCTTCTGGCTGGGAAACTGGGACTCGGTCCCTCGAAAATGCTGAACCGCGAAGAGGCGCTGGAAGCTCTGCCCACGCTGACCCCGGAGGGATTGAAAGGGGGTACCATTTACCACGACGGGCAGTTCGACGATGCCCGCATGGCGGTTACCCTGGCGATGACGTGTGCCGACTACGGCGGAATCCTTCTCAATTATGTAAAGGTGACAGGGCTCATCAAAGAGGGTGAGATGGTGCGGGGGGTGGAGGCCATTGACCAGCTCACGGGAGAGACATTCTCCCTGACATGCCGGGTTGTGGTCAATGCCACCGGCGTTTTTGTCGATGACATCCTGAAGATGGATGATCCTGCTTCCAAAGGGATGATCAGCCCCAGTCAGGGGATTCACCTAGTGGTAGCCAGGGAGTTCCTTCTCCACGATTCCGCGGTGATGGTGCCCAACACTTCCGACGGAAGGGTCATGTTCGCCGTTCCGTGGCATGATCATGTCATCATCGGTACCACCGATACGCCGGTAAGGAAATGCGTTCTGGAACCTCTTCCCCTGGATGAGGAGATTGAATTTTTGTTGAAAACCGCCGGGGAATACCTGGTGAAGCAGCCTACCCGTTCCGATGTGACGAGTGCTTTTGCCGGCCTGCGGCCGTTGGCGAAACCCGAAGACGGAAAGAAGTCCACCAAGGAGATCTCGCGGAATCACAAGGTCATTGTTTCCATGTCGGGACTTATCACCATCACCGGGGGCAAATGGACCACCTACCGGAAAATGGCGGAAGATGTAGTGGAAAAAGCCTACATCATGGGAGGTCTCCCCGAGCGGGAATGCATCACTGCCCATTTGCCCGTCCATGGCTTCAGCCAGGACCTGGATGCCCGTTATGATCCCCTGGCACCATACGGTACAGACAAGAAGAAGGTGCTGGCCCTGGAAAAGGAAAATCCCGCCTGGCAGGGATTCCTCAGTGAGAAACTGAAAATCCGACGTTCCCAGGTGATCTGGGCTGTCAGGGAAGAGATGGCCATGACCCTGGAAGATGTTCTGGCCCGTCGCACTCGGGCCCTTTTCCTGGATGCCCGCGAGGCCATGCGCATAGCTCCGGAAACGGCGGCGCTGATGGCTGAGGAAACAGGCTGTGATGAGCGGTGGGCTGCCGTTCAGACAGCTGCCTTCTGTGGTCTGGCCCAAAAGTATATTATTGCTGAAAAACCTGATAAAACATAATCCTGTCCGGGATGTGGGGCCAGGGAATCAGACGCGCTTTTTCCCGGTCCCCGGAAAAATACCTCCGGCTTTCCCAATACTCCGGTTCCGACCTCCCCTTTGTACCGGTTCCGGCCTCCCCAATACTCCGGTTCCGGCCTCCCCTTTGTGCCGGTTCCGACCTCCCCTTTGTGCCGGTTCCGACCTCCCCTTTGTGCCGGTTCCGACCTCCCCAATGCTCCGGTTCCTCCTCCCCATCTATGTCCGGTGTTTTCGCTGAAGCTGGCATATAATTTGTTTTAAAGAGGTCAAAAATGACAACCTATAGAATTTTTTGCAATCTTTGATCAACTTTTGTTCATGACTCTGATTTTCTAACATAAACATTAATCAAATGAAGAACCTGAATTTATCTGCAAAGGTGGTTGTCTTGTTAGCTACCCTTTTGATGATTCCCTCCTGTGCTGTCAATCCCGTGACCGGAAAACGTCAGATCATGCTGATGTCGGAAGCCCAGGAAATAGCCATGGGAGCACAATATGATCCCCAGGTGCTGGCCACCTTCGGTGTATATCCTGATCAGAAACTGAACAACTTTGTTCAGAAGATCGGTGACGACATGGGATTGATATCCCATCGTCCTAACCTGAAATATCATATCAAAGTTGTAGACAGTCCGGTGGTGAATGCCTTTGCCGTTCCGGGAGGATATATATACCTTACCCGCGGTATCCTGGCGCAATTCAATAATGAGGCGGAACTTGTCGGAGTGATAGGTCATGAAATGGGTCATGTGACGGCGCGTCATTCGGTGAGTCAGCAAACCAAGCAGACCCTCGGGCAGATTGCGCTCATCGGGGGGATGATCCTCTCTCCCAAGATTGCGGAGATGGGTGAGATGGCCATGCAGGGGCTTCAGCTTCTCTTTTTGAAATTCAGCCGCGACGACGAGCGGGAAGCTGACAAACTGGGTGCCGAATATGCGTCGAAGATCAGCTATGACGCCCATAAGATGGCCGACTTCTTCCAGGTGCTCAACAAGATGAACATGGCGGAATCGGAGGGAGGGGTGCCCACCTTTCTCTCTACCCACCCCGATCCGGGTGACCGCTACAACTCCGTTCATCAATATGCCACCAACTGGCAGCAGCAGTTGCAGAATACCAACTGGAAGGTGAACAGGGATAGCTACCTGCGGATGATCGATGGCATCGTCTATGGAGAAGATCCCCGGCAGGGATATACTGAATTCAACACTTTTTACCATCCCGAGCTGAAATTCCGTTTCAACTATCCGTTGGGATGGCAGTTCCAGAATTCTCCCATCCAGGTTCAGATGGCTCCAAAAGACGGAAGCGCCCTGATGGTTTTTACCTTTGCTCGTGGAAGCAACCTGCAGATTGCGGCCGACAGTACGTTGCTCCAGCTGGGAGTAACCGTTCAGGAGCGGCAGTCGACGACCGTCAACGGACTACCCGCCATCGCGACGGTTTCGGTCCAGACCAGCCAGGATCAGTCGACCGGACAGCAGGTTTCCAATCAGCTGTTATCCTATTTTTATAATCTCGACGGCAATTTCTATGTGCTGCACGGATTAGCAGGTTCGGCAAATTTCGCCAAGCTTTTCCCCACGATGCAGGGAGCTATGAAAACTTTTGCCAGGCTTACCGATGCATCGAAAATCAACGTAAAACCCGACTTACTGAGAGTTAAACAGGTAGCGCGCACAAGCACCCTGCAGGAAGCATTCCGCACGCTCGGGATCCCGGCCGACAAATACCAGGAATATGCCTTCCTGAATAATTTGGAACTCACCGACCAGGTGCAGTCCGGTCAGATGATCAAAATCGTCACAAAATAGGATTGGCTGATGGGCTGGCGGGTGTTTGATTTGGAGTAGGGGCCGGGGGGATTGATCCCCCGGGGGATGGTCACCACATCAGGCAACTTGAACAACCGGAGGAATGTGGCGTCGGTCTGTGCTTTTCGGGAGGAATTTTCGTGCTCCGGAATTTTTGCGGGGTCTAAGGTGCGCAGGTATATCCCCCGGCCCGGCAGGCATAGGTCAGCATGCTGACCGGTGATTCACCGGGGATGCCAGGGATCAGGATCATGACAGCGTCATTTCAAAGAAGTCCGTAGTCGGCTTCGATGATGTCGGTTTTGATGCCGTTGATTTCATCAGGGATCCGCTCCTTTTTGGGAACCTTCTTTTTCTTCTTAACATGTACCCTGATGCAGATCTCGTCGGTGACCACGCCGTTTACATATTTGTAGCCGACATCGACAGCATTTACCCCAGGGATGCTCATTAGTTCCTTTTCCACCAGTGCCAGTTGTTGGATTGCCTGTTCCAGTTTTGTTCGTGTCATTTTTATGTTAATAAAGGGAGACTATTCGTTTTCCAGTCCGCCCTTGCTGAGGTTGGGCTGCAGGCCAGCCTCGATGAAGACGGCGAGTTCCGTTTCTACAAACCCGATGGGGTTGGCGATGGTGAGGAAGGGAGCGCTGGAACTTCCGGCGAACAGGAGCCCGATGACCTTGTCGTCACCGTTGACGATGGTGCTTCCCGAGTCTCCGCTGTTGCTGAAGCGGGGATTGATGGTCGTGTCGGGGCGGATCAGGATCTGGCTGGTCAGGGTTTTCACTCCGATGCCGTCTCCGTAGTCGATGTTGACGGTACCGTTCAATCCGTCCACGAAACCATAGGTAAGCAAGGTGGTGCGGCCTCTTTTACGGACTGCGTCGCCCAGGAGCGCTGTGGCTGTTCCGGCGACATTCCCGATGTCGACGATGGCGGCAGAACTGTTGATGCCTGAATTGATGGAAGCCACGGCACCGTCAACATGGCTGCTGAGGACTGCTCTCAGGAGGGTACCGGCGCCATCGGCATGAGTTCCCATGTCAATGAGGGAAGGTTGGTTCATCTGGTCCCCCACATGCCATCCATTGTCGATGCACATGACATGATAATTGCTCAGCATAAGGGGTTTGCCGGTGGCAACGTCGGTCACCATACAGCCCAATGTTCCGGTGAAGATGTTGCCACCCACGGAGCGGTCTGGTCCGATGCTGATGCCGCCCTTCAGGGGGCGGTATTTGACCGTGTCGGACAGGAGCTCGTCAATGGCCTTTGGAGACAACATCTGAGGAACATAGGTCCCTTCAAGGACATCGGTTTTGATGCCATCAATTTCAGCAGGGATCATCTCCTTTTTGTAGACGGTTTTCTTTTTCTTCGTCACGTGAACCCTGATGCAGATCTCATCCGTGCGCTTGCCGTCCACATATTTGTAGCCGACATCCACGGCGTTGACACCGGATAATTTCAGGAAATCCTTCTCGGTACTTGATTTTACCCGCATGGTCGATTCCAATGATGCATTCATCCTGTGGGGTTTTTACGTTTTTCCTACTTTGTTTGGGCTTTTCGGAAACTGCCGTTCAGTGATAGTATATGTTCATAAATCACCTTCAAAAGCGAATTACTGACAAGTTACGACAATTGGGGGTGAAATTCATCTTTATTTTACAAAAAAAAACGGCCGCTCTGATAGGATGGTTGCTTATCTGCCATACTACTACACCTGCGTTTCTGTCACAAATCTTAACATCAGCCTTAACCTGACAGAGCGGAGCGATGGCTCTCGACCTTGACCTCGACCTTGATCTCACTCTACCATTCTGCTAAATATACGTTCTGCCATTAATTTTAACCTTAACCTCAACCTCAACCTTTACCTGCCGGCGCGCAGAGAAGGCCCTGGACCTCAGCCTCGACCTCAATAGTCGATTTGTCCATTAATCTAATCTTAACCATAGCCTTAACCTCAATCGTCGAGTTCTGTGCCGTTGACGGTAACATTTTTGACCGTCAGTCCCTCGAACCAGGCGGGATCCAGGGTAGCATTTTCCGTGGTGATCATCAGGTTTTCAAAGGTAAAGTTCCGGAGGCTATCATACTGCGATCGTTGGATGTCGGCGAAGATTTTGGTTTTCAGTTCGATATTTCGGAAGGTGATATGGTCGGAAATGGAGAAGGGGGGTGTTTCTCTTCCCTGGAGGTCGAAGAACTGGGTCCACGGCTTGGCGTAGATGAGGCGGTCTGCTTCTCCGGTGATCCCTTCCACAGTGATGTATTCGTAGCGTTGCGGGGTGTCGGGGCGCATTTTGAGCCACAGCACGCGCGAGGGACCTTGCACGCGGCAGTTCTGCACCAGGATGTTGCGGTTGTGGATGGCTTCGCTGCCGCAGGTGACCGCCGAATGGCAGAAACCAAAGTCGCAGTTCCGGATGATGATGTTCCGGTTGGGTCCGTTGGTGGTGTCGGCATCGGCGTAGGGACCCTTACCCCCCTTGATGGCGATGGCGTCGTCGTTGACTTCCAAGGTGCACCCTTCCACGAGGACGTTGGTACAGACGTCGATGTCGATGGCGTCGGTGCTGGGAGCTTTCACCGGTTCCACGGGGGAAAAGATATCCAGGTTGATGAGTCTGACGTCATTGCATTTGTAAAGGTGGGTGGTCCAGAAGCCTGAATTCTGCAAACGGACGTCAAGGATGGTCACATCGTCGCTGTTCCGGATGAATACCAGGCGCGGACGGCTGACTTCCAGGTTGGTGCATTGCGGATTCTCCTTCCGCCGTTGCCAGAAGGCTTCCCAGTACTTTCGGCCGTTGCCGTCGATGGTTCCCTTTCCGGAGATTGTAAAACCGTTGACACCATAGGCGTTGACTACCGCGGGGAAATAGTCGATGCAACGCCCTTCCATCCGGGAGGGCATTATGGGAAAGTCGGTGATCTCGTCAGAACCGAGGAGGATGCCTCCCTCGCTGACGTGGAGGTGGGTGCCCGGTTTGAAGAAGAGGGCTCCCGTGCGGAAGCGTCCTTCGGGGATCACCACCACGCCGCCGCCGTGTGCCGCAGCATGGTCGATGGCCTCCTGGATGGCGACGGTGTTGAGGGTGACACTGTCTCCTACGGCACCAAAATCGGTTATCAGAAACCGGGGTCCAAGATCGTCGATATTCACTGATGTAGTGTCGAAAAACCACGCTGGAATATCCGTGCCGTCGGGGAAAGTTGAGGACAGGGTTGCCGGTTTCGGCGTGCAGGAAATCAAGAGAACTATAACTGCCATTACCGGAAGAACTGAGCCTATTCTTTTCATCATATTCAATTTCCGTAAAAATACGTATTATTCATATTTTGTTATTAAGGCAATGTGCAAAACTATTCTGATTTTATCAGCCCTTAAATATCTTTGTTAAATCCTGAATGTTTAGGTATGTTGTCAACTGAAGAAGTTGTTGCTTTTCAGAAAGAAAACAAGTCCTTTCTGAGGGACCGGTTTCATTGCGTTGAGATTGGTCAGTTCGGCTCTTTTCCTGGAAATTAACAAAATGAAAACAGCGATACAGATATCCTGGGCGTTTTTGAACCTGGAGTCAAAAACTTAAATGAGACTGAATTGAATCTGAAGGTTTTCTGAAAAAGTAATTTGACAGACCGGTTGATATGTGTGCCAAGAAATGAATTTCGCCGATTTTCAGGCCTCATGTTCCAAAAGAACCCATATTTTCATAGAAATGAAAACTTCTTGCTGCTTTCTCTGAAAGAACCCATCGATAAAATCTTCCGTTACTGTTCAGGCTATACTTCTGCAGAGGAATTGTATCAGAATGACCGTGATTTTGATGCCACGATGATGAATTTTATTGTGATTGGAGAAATTTCCGGGAAACTCTCAAAAGGGTTTAAGGCAGCAAATTCAAATTCCGTCCCTCCGTCTCTCCGTCTCTCCGTCCCTTCATCACTGGATTTCTCAGTTCTTCAGCATTATTTGATATCCAGCTGTCCTTTTCCTCCTTCGCGGAGGTTTCTCACGCCGGTGGTTCCTCCGCCCGCCAGGGTCAGGTCGTGGGGCTTGTTGGTCTTCCATGCGCCCCGGGTGAAGTCGGGAATCTCGATGGGGGCGGAGTTGTTGGCGATGGACCATTCGCTCAAGGGGACGATGCTGCTCCAGGCGGCGGCGTCGTAAACGTCCATGTCCATGGGCAGGCCGTTACGCAGACAGTCGATCATCCGCCAGTCCATCAGGAAGTCCATTCCGCCGTGTCCGCCCACTTTTTTGGCCATCTCACCCACGCGCCTTACGATTTCCGGGGTGTATCTCTCTTCGATCTCCTTCATTTTGGCGTCGTCGGCCACATCATGGCCGAAGGCGATATGCTGCAGCGGCCATTTCTGGGCGAAGCACTTCGTGCCGCTCAGCAGGTGGATACGGGAGTAAGGGCGGGGAGAGCTCACGTCGTGCTGGATCATGATGGTGCGACCCTTGTGGGTGCGGATCAGCTGGATGTCCATGTTCCCGCGCATTTCCCAGCTTGTGAACTTTTCGAAGAAGGGGTCTTCCTTCGCCTTTTTTTCGATCCGCTGTTTCAAGGTGAAGTCGTCGGACATCATGGCGGTAAGGTATTCCATCTTATCGCCTCGGTTGATGTTCATCGCCTGACAGATGGGGCCTAGTCCGTGCGTGGGGTACATGTCGGCCTTGCGTCGATTGTCATACATCCGCCACATCTTGTGGTAAGCGCCGTCGCTCATCCGTTCATCCTGGGGCTTGTTGAACATCCAGTATTCGAGGTCGTGGATGTAGGCTCCCTCGCCGTGGATGAGGTCTCCGAAGACCCCTTGCCGCACCATGTTGAGGGTCAACAGTTCAAAGAAGTCGTAGCAGCAGTTTTCCAGCGGGATGCAGTGTTTGCGGGTGCGTTCCGAGGTTTCCACCAGTTCCCAGCAATCCTCGAGGTGGAAGGCTGGGGTGACCTCAATGGCGGCGTGTTTGCCCCCGTTCATGGCGGCCAGGGCGATGGGCACATGCCATTGCCACGAGGTGGCGATGTAGATGAGGTCGACGTCATCGCTTTCGCATAAGCTGCGGAAGCCTTCGTCCCCCGAGACATATTCCCTGGCTTTGGGATGGCCGGCATTCTCCAGAATCTTCTGTCCGCCGTCGACAGCGGCCTGCCGGACGTCGCAGAGGGCGGCGATCTCCACCCCCTCGATGAAGGTCATCCGTTCCACGGCTCCCGACCCGCGGTCGCCAATGCCCACGATGCCGATGCGCACCTTGCCGAGTCGGGGGGCGGCATACCCGCACATGTTGACGGCCATGACCGGTTGGCGTTTTGTCAGTTTTTTGATCTGTCTGAGGTTTTCTTTGTCTTCCCAGCCGGCAAAGGCCATTGCCGGGGTGGAAGCCAGAATGCCGGTCCCCAGTGCGGCATTCCTCAGGAAGGTTCTGCGATTCGTTGCCATAAGTTTTTCTACTTGGATAGCCTGTTAAAATTAAGGTACGTTTACTGATGCCAAAATAGTCATTTATGTTGTACTATTTATCAGGATCGGGCATCAAAATCTTTTTCTATATATTTGTGCGGGAAATCCGGATCTTCCTGCGGGACCTGGCTGCGGGTGTGCTTATACCTAGCATACAGCCGGGGGATATTCCGATGGACGGTTTACCGGATTGAATTAACGATTACAAATATTTGCCAGAATATGAAGCTGAAAAATATCTTCGGAACGATACTGACCACGTTGGGCATTGCCGCACTGATTTATGCCGCTTTTCTTTTCGCCAATGCCACCCCGGGCACCTATGACGTGCGGTCATCGATCATCTTCGCCGTCCTCGGACTCATCTTCTTCATCACCGGAATTGGACTCATCCGCGCCATCGGGGAGAAACACCCCGATGAGTAGGTCCCCCTCTTTCCTGAATATTTCCCTGGTGATAACTCTTGACCCTGACCTTCCGAAGCGGAGCGGAAGCTCTTGACCTCGGACCCCGACCCGCACACCCGCACACCCGCACACCCGCACACCCGCACACCCGCAAACCCGCACACCTGCAAACCTGCAAACCTGCAAACCCGCAAACCCGCACACCTGCAAACCCGCAAACCTTCAAACCTGCAAACCTGCAAACCTGCAAACCCGCACACCCGTACACCCGCAAACCTGCAAACCCGCAAACCCGCAAACCCGCACACCCGCACACCCGTACACCCGCACACCCGCACACCCGTACACCTGCAGCGACGGCCCTTGTCTGTTTAAAATGCCTATATAATAAGCCAAAAAAATGCTTATATTGCCTATAGAATATAACATTAAATTGAAAAAATACCTATAGAATGTGACAGGTCCGGGACAAAGAAGGGACCTCTTCCGAGCTGGATTATCTTTTTATTAATGATGGGGTAGCCATTCCTGCGGAAGTGAAATCGGGTAAATTAAGATCTTTACACCAATATGGGGAAATAGTCCGGCCTAAACTGTCTGTCAGGTTATATGCCGGTCATTTTCAGATTGATCATTTAAGACGCTTTCCGGCCATACTTTCCGGCTGATGAATCTTTCCTGCTACCTTTCCGGAAAATTGAAGGATTATATCGGGTTGAACAGCAGATACGTGGAATTTCAATATTTTCTGATTTTTTTCCATGTCAGGGAGAAGTCATCTTCAGAGAATTATATCTTTGCAGGTTATTGTGATAATAACAACTAATAAAACAGTCTTATGAATTCCAATTCGCAGAAAGTATCTGTTCTGGAGAAAATCGGATATAGTTTGGGCGATTTTGCGGCCAACCTGATTTTTCAGACGCTGATGACCTTTTTGGCCTTTTTTTACACCGATGTGTTCAAGATCCCTGCGGGGGCTGCCTCGGCCATTATCTTCATAGGGGGGATGATCGGCGCCTTTTTCAATCCTGTCATGGGGATCATCGCCGACCGTACCAATACCCGATGGGGAAAATTCAGACCCTGGATCCTGTGGACGGCGGTGCCCTTCGGGGTGATTGCCCTGCTGGCCTTCAGCACTCCCAATTTCGGAATGAGCGGGAAAGTCGCCTATGCCATGATTACCTACATCCTGCTGGTGATCATCTACTCGGCCAACAACCTGCCCTACGCTTCTCTCAGCGGGGTGCTCACGGGCGATATGAAGGAGCGTAACAGCATTTCGAGTTACCGTTTCGTGGCGGTTAACATTGCCCAGTTCATTGTACAGAGCCTCCTGCTGCCCCTGGTGCTTATCCTAGGCAAAGGGGACAAAACCGTGGGATTCGAGAAGACCATGCTCCTCTTTTCCATCACCGGGATTGTCTTTTTCATCATCACTTTCCTGACCACCCGGGAGCGGATCGTGCCCCAGCAGGAACAGCAAACGAGTGTGAAGACCGACCTGAAGGACCTTTTCAGGAACAAGCCCTGGATCGCCATGCTGATCATCACGGTCTTCATTTTCATTACGCTGTCGCTCAAAGGGGGGATGTATGTTTACTATTTCGAGAATTACCTCAGCGAGGAAGCGCTGGCGCGGTTCCTGGAGAATGTGGGTTTCAACCGCTTCATTGCGGGCCTCAACAGTATGCTGACCGGCATGGGACTGGTAGGTTTCATCTGGCCTGAAGACGCTCCCACGTCGGCCTTCAGCCTCTTTAACGCCGGGGGCATCATCATGGGGCTCATCGGTATCGCCATTTCGAAAACCCTGGCCGACCGCTTTGGAAAACGCGACGTTTTCGGATACAGCCTTTTTGTAGCGGCCCTGATGCAACTGATGTTTTACTTCTGGGGGCAGCAATCGATCGGACTGGTTTTCGCTACCCAGCTGGCCCATGGTTTCTTCTACGGAATCGGAACCCCGATTCTGTGGGCCATGATCGCTGACGTGGCCGACTACTCGGAGTGGAAAAACAACCGCCGTGCCACGGCCATCATCTTTTCGGCCATGATTTTCGGGCTGAAGACCGGACTGAGCATCGGCGGCGGGCTGGTTGCCGGCATCCTTGCCCTATACGGGTACCAGGAGGGACTGGCCGTGCAGAATGAGGCCACCATTAATGGTATCAAAACAGCCATGAGCATCTATCCCTTCCTTACCTTCTGTGTGGCGGTGGCTTTCTGTCTTTTCTATTATGAGATCAACAAGAAGATGGAGCTGCAAATTCAGAAGGAGTTGGAGGATCGCCGGAAGTAGCCGATTTTTACTATTTTTATGCGATGAGGCGGAAAGCTTCAATAGCGTTTATTATGATTGCAAATGACAATAAACAAATGAATTATGATTAGCAAATTAAGTAATACTCTGATGGTTGCTTTGGCTGCCATGGCCCTTTGGGCCTGTAATTCCTCCGGCAGGGTTGAGGGTGGAGCAGCGATTAAGGATGGTTTTGCCGACAAGTTCTTTATCGGAACGGCCATGAATGCCCGGGAGATTACAGGTGAGGATTCTGCCGCTGTGGAAGTCATCAAAAAGCACTTCAATGCCATCGTGGCTGAAAATTGCATGAAGCCCGGTCCGATACAACCCCGTGAAGGGGAATTCAATTGGGACCTGCCCGACCGGATGGTGGCCTTTGGTGAAGCCAACAATATGTTCATCACCGGTCATGTACTGCTATGGCATTCACAGGCTCCCCGCTGGCTTTTCACCGACTCGCTGGGGAACGCCGTCTCCCCCGAAGTGCTTACCCAACGGATGAAAGACCATATTTACACCGTGGTGGGTCGCTACAAAGGCAAGGTGAAGGGATGGGATGTGGTCAACGAGGCCTTGCTCGACGACGGATCATACCGCAAAAGCCGGTTTTACGAGATTCTGGGCGAGGAGTTCATTCCCCTGGCCTTTCAATTCGCCCATGAGGCAGATCCCGATGCCGAGCTTTACTACAACGATTACAACGAATGGTACCCGGGGAAAGTGGAGGCCATCGTAAAGCTGATCCGACAGTTACGTGAGCGGGGGCTGCGCATCGACGCCGTGGGCATGCAGGGCCACATCGGTATGGACCATCCGACCATTGAGGAGTATGAAAATGCCATCATGGCTTATGGCAATGCAGGGGTCAAGGTGATGGTCACTGAACTCGACATGTCCATATTGCCTTTCCCTGACCGCAACGTGGGGGCGGAAGTCTCGGCCGACTTCGATTACCAGGCAAAACTCAACCCGTATACTGAGGGGCTTCCCGATTCCGTGTCAGTGGCCTGGAACAACAGGATGGGGGAATTCTTCGACCTCCTCCTGAAACACGCTGACCTCGTCACCCGGGTCACCGCCTGGGGGACCACCGACCATACCTCCTGGAAAAACAACTGGCCGGTGCGTGGGCGGACAGACTATCCGCTGCTCATCGACCGCAACTACCAGCCCAAACCTTTCCTGGAAAAGTATGCTAAAAAATGATGTTACCGGGTTTTTATGGGGCATAATCAGGTTTGTCCCTGGTGAAACAAAAACAATAAAACAATCATTAAATTATTAAGGAGATATATTATGTCAAAAGAAAGAGATGCTTTCGTTTCGGCGAAAATCGCGAAAATGAGCCTGCTGGAAAAATGCGGCCAATTGCTAACATTCACCTGGCGGGGTGCCATACCTACCCCCTCGGGAATTGAACAAATCACCAAATTACATGCGGGAGGGATCTGTCTGGAACCTTATGCCCTGGAAACCTGTAAGAATCTTTATTGGGGACGCTCTCAGGTCGATCCGAACTTCGAAAAACCAGCGGATTATTTCGATATTTCTCATACATGGTTCGACTCACGTGCTTTTGGGATCAGTGTTACCCCCGAAGAACTCACCGAAGCCCTTAATAACCTTCAGAAAATCGCCATGGAGCGGCCTTCCGGAATTCCTCTTCATGTGACCATTGATATGGAAGGTGATTTCAAAAACGACTATTCCGCGGGGGGTGTTCTGCAATTTATCCCTCCGATGGGCATTACTGCCATAGGGGATGTGGACCTGGCCTATAAAATTGCCAACCTGATGGGACGGCAGATGGCTGCCATGGGAGTCACCCAGTTCTATCACCCTGTGTGCGATGTGAACATCAACCCTCTGAATCCCGAAATCGGCGTCCGTTCCTTCGGCGACAATGCCGATGCCATCGTGAAATTTATCGAAGCCACCGTCCGTGGGTATGAAGATGCAGGCGTTACGGCCACCGTCAAACACTTTGCCGGCCGTGGTGATTCGTCAACCGATGCCCATGATACCCTTGACATTTGCCGGGGCGACAAACAACGCATGCAGGATGTGGAATTAAAGGCTTTCCAAGCCGGTATCGATGCCGGCGCCTCGGCGTTGATGACCGCTCACACGGTTTTTCCGGTGTATGATGAAGAATACCCGGCCACGCTGTCAAAAAAGATCCTCACCGACCTGCTGAGAGGGGAGATGGGATTTGAAGGAATTATCGTTTCCGATGCCATCGGTATGGCCGCCATTCTGAAAAAGTGGCCGCTTCCGTTGGCCTGTGCCATGGCCATCAAAGCCGGCGTCGATACGATATTGCTTAAAGCCGATGACGAATCCCGTTCACAGTGTCTCTTCGGCATTAAAAAGGCCGTTGAAGAAGGGTGGCTTCCCGAAGAACGTGTCAACGATGCCGTACGTCGTTTGCTTAACAGGAAGTACGACCAGGGCTTGTTTGACAAAGCCGGTAAGATGGATCCGAAGGAAGTCACGGCCATTGTTCGCAACAAGGAAAACAGGGATTTCTCGTGGGAAGTGGCACGTAAAGCATTGCTGGTGGTCCGCGATGATAAAAAACTGCTTCCGTTGAGCAAAGACAAGAGAATCCTGGTGATCGAACAATGTATCCCTTATGAATTCCTGGGAAAAGATATGTACAGCCATGCCCACATGTTCTGTGAGCAGATGACCAAACATTCCACGAATATCATCCTGGATGATACCGCATTCCATGCTTCGGAAGAGGATGTCGAAGAAGCCTTGGCCCTGGCGAAGGAAGCCGATCTGGTGGTGATGACCAACTACTATGCCCGTATTGAGAAACGCGGAAATAACACCCATCTTGTAAAAGCTCTGAAAAAAGCTGGGCATGACGTGGTTGTTGTGACAAATTTCCCCTACAGAAAAGGCACAACCACCATGGCCGATGCCGTGGTCTGCAATTTCTCCGGAACTCCAGATTCCATCAGGGTGTCCGCCGATTTGGTCTTTGGTACAGTCAAAACCTGTCCCACGACAAAAATGCCCATTGATTTAAGTGCGGAAGCCAATCTTCCTGAAGAGCCTGAAGTTGAACCCACCAGGGAAAAAAGGAAGAAAAATGTCAACGTATGGCAGGGCAAGTGCTGATTGTCCCGCCTTTAGATTCAATGTGAACCAACAATTTTTCGGGCGTCAGCCATGGTTATAACTAACTTGCAGGCGGCCGAAATTCAGATTAATTGCCGGAACCTGCCGGAACCGGCTTTGTTAAACATTATTAATCAAGAAAAATGACAAAATCCAGTTCATTCAATATTAAGGATCTCTACACCATAACGGGACCCAGGATCACCGAAATTTATGAGAAGAACAAAATGACGGTCCATTTTCAGGGAATGTCCAAGTGTTTGCAGTTTCCGCATACCGTGGCCATCATGGGAGCGCCGACCTGTTCTGTTGGCATTTCCCCTTACGGCCTCTATAACCGGTTGAACGATGCCGGCCGCCTCATCCTGTTAAACCAGAAAGCGGTTCAGTTTGGCTCGGCACCCTATATCAGCACCTACGAGGGGAACACCTTGCTGACCCAGCTGCAACCCGGCGAAACGGAAGCCGACGATATTCCGGCAATGAAAAATTACTATCCCAAAGCCGTCGACGAAGAAAATGTAAAAATGACCATTGCCACTCCGTCCCTGGAACTGGAATATTCCCTGGAAGATGTCAAGGTAACCAGGAGGTTTATCTCCCCGTTTCTGTCAGGCAATGAGCAAACCCTGATGCCCATCAGCGTTGAGGAATTTATTGTGGAGAATAACACGGACGAAGATCAGGAATATACTCTGGTGGTGCCCAGGCCTTCCCTGGTGAATTTGCAGGAGAAAGAGCTGAAGCCGACCGACCAGGACAGCGTTTACGTGAGCAGCGCCGCCATTTCGGGGCAGAAACACGAGGCCTTTGAAATGAACGGCATACGCGGCGTGGTCATGGGCAGCACCGAAACGGAAAACAGGATGATCATCGCCGTTTCCGATGTTCCCGGTGTAACTGTCGATACGCAGCCCTATTTCTTATTGAACAAATACTCGGGTGACCTCCTTATTACTGCGGAAGGCAACTTTTATGAAAAATGCGAACCCGTCAAGAGAAGGGATTATGGAGCCGCGATCGGTTTAACCATGACCCTCCGTCCGGGTCAGTCAAAGACCATCCCTTTCGCTGTTGTCCTTGACTTCCCGGTTCAGGAGTATATCGACGGAATGAAATTCGACCGGAAATACATCGGCAATTTTCAAAATGCCGGAACCCGGGCGTTTGATCTGACGAAAATCGCGCTTGAGAGTTACCCGCAGTGGTGGAAGGCGACGTTGACCATCCAGGAGCGGATCTTCAATCTGATTTCCTCCTCTTCCTCGTATCAGCACGATCGCGAAGGGGCGCTGCGTCTGACCCGGCTCATGCTGAACGAATTTCATTTCCCGCTGTCGAACGCCAATATCTGGATTGAGGAAAATGGCGTTGAAAAAGCCCGTTTCCTCGAATGTTTTGATTATTCTTATATCGATCCTTCCGACGTGGACTGGTACTCCATGCTGCTGCTGATGATGTTCCCCGAAGTGGAGAAAGATTTGTGCCAGGCATTTATCGATTCCATCAATGCTGTTGATCCCACTCCGCGTTGGTACCACCATCACGCTTCCTTTGTGGAAGCCAGGATGCATTTCGAAGAATTTCCGGAAGAATACGAAGGGAAAAAGCTGACCCAGATCCGCGATGATTTCAAAACCCTGGGGAGCGTTGCCCATGATGTATGTATGTTGTCAAAAGGACATCCGCTGCGTAACGTGAGCGATTATGCCTGGTACAACAACAACTACTGGGTTGACCTGTATCCGAAACTGATGATGCGCGTGCTCCGGAATGTGAAGTTCACCGGCGATATGGAATTCCTGCGGTCGAATTGGGAAACCATGAAATTCGGATTGGAATCGCTGTTAAAACTCGATTTTGACGGGGATGGAATTCCGGAAGGAAATCCCGACGATGTGAAGAATACCTTTGACAACCTGGTGCTTTTCGGTGCCGATGCTTATGACGCCACCCAATTCCTGGGCGGCTGCCAGGCGTTGATCAAGATGGCGCAAATGCTGGGTGAAAAGGAAGACGAGAAACACATTCAGGCAAAATATGACAAAGCCTGGGCCAGTTTTGAGCAACTGTGGCGTGAAGATGTGAATAAGAAAGGGGAAAAACTGGAATACTACATCACCTGTTTTGATCCGAAAACAGGGGAATCCAATACCGATGTGTGGACCAATCAACTCGATGCCTTGTGGTACCTCCTTTCCATTGGAGAGGCGCCTGCGATTCCGGAGGAAAGGGTGAAAAAGATCCTCAGAACCATCTACAACACGAACAAAGCCTTCATGGGGTGGGCCATGTGTAAAACCAAGGATGGTGAACAAGTGGAATCGGAACAGGGACAGGATGTGTATACTACTTCCAACTATGTTTTTGCCCAGTTACTGGATTATTACGGAATGGTGGAAGAGAGTAAGGAGGTTTACAAACACATGGACCGTGTAGTTTTCGAATACGCCAATACCATGATCACCCCCGATAATCTCAGGGCTGAGCTTGAATTGGAAGCTGGTGAAACCGAAAAGGGGCCTCATTACATTGTGGCAGCTTATCCGAGGCCCGGCGCCGTCTGGACCCATCTGGTGATGAACCATGTGAAGGATTTGCGTGCCAAAAATCAGAGCGAAACCGTGGATCCGAAAGAGCTGATCCCATTCTTTCCGTGGTTGATGAGTCCCGAAAAAAAGACAGAGTAATACGTAAGGATTAATAAATCCTACAGCTGAAAGAGTTTGTGATGAGCAAAAAATATGATATTACGTTCGTAGGGCACATGGTCTACGACGAAATAATTCCCTTCGGTGGCGTTGCCCGTGTCGCTCCAGGAAGCGCAGTTTTATGCGGGGCCATGGTAGCTGCAAGAGTCGGAAAGAAGGTGGCCGTGGTAACCAAAATGGCCGTGAAAGACGAACATATTCTTCAACCGATGAAGGATCTTGGAATAGATACCTTTTTGATTCCCAGTGAAGAGACCAGCTATAACCGGGTATTGCATTATTCTGCAAATGTTGACGAACGTGAAATGACCCTCCTCAAATCGGCGGGGTTGATTTCCATCGGTGACGTGCCCGAATTGGATACCACATGTCTTCATCTGGCAGGGATTTCAGATACCGAATTTGACATGCCCCTTATGAAAGGTTTGAAAGCCAGGAATTACCGGAGCCTGTCGGTCGATATGCAGAGTTTTGTCCGTCATATCAATCCGGTAACCAAGAACCACGAGTTCAGCGATGTTGCCGGTAAAGAAGAGATCGCAGCCATGATGGACAAGCTTAAACTGGATATTGTTGAAGCGAAGCTTCTGACCGGCACCGATGACCTGGAGAAAGCGGCGATTATTGTTGAATCCTGGGGCTGCCCCGAAGTGATGATCACCCATTCGGAGGGAGTATTGGCAAGGGTTAACGGGAAAACTTACTATGAAAGATTTTCCAACAGCAACGTGTCAGGCAGGACAGGCCGCGGCGATACGACCTTTGCGGCTTACCTTTCACGCCGGTTGGATCATGATGTGGCGGAGTCGTTGAAGTTTGCTGCCGCCCTGGTATCGATCAAAATGGAAACCCCCGGGCCGTTTGCCGGGACAATGGAAGAAGTGAATAAACGAATGGAAGAGAAACATCGATAACGGAAAGATGGTAGATAAGAAAAGCAAGTACCTGATTGACGGTATTTATGCTGCCGATCCTGCCGTACATGTTTTCAACGGTAAAATCTATATTTACCCATCCCACGATGTGGAATCAGAGGTTCCTGTAAATGATTACGGTGACCATTACAACATGTACGATTATCATGTATTCTCGATGGAGAGTATCGATGGGGAGGTGACTGACCACGGTGTCGCCCTTCATGTGGAGGAGATTCCCTGGGCAGGGCGACAGTTGTGGGATTCGGACTGCGCTTACAAGGATGGCAAATACTACCTCTACTTTCCGCTGAAGGACCAGAACGACATCTTCCGCATCGGGGTGGCCATTTCGGAACGTCCTGAGGGGCCTTTCCAACCTCTGGATGCCCCCATGAGGGGAAGCTATTCGATCGATCCCTGCGTGTTTCGCGATGACGATGGCACTTTTTATATCTACTTTGGAGGTTTGTGGGGCGGACAGTTGCAGCGTTACCGGAACAACAAAGCCATCGAGTGCGGCCATGAGCCTGCCGACGGGGAGCCGGCCCTCACGGCCAGGGTGGCCCGTCTGCGCGACGACATGGTGGAATTCGGAGAAGAACCCCGTGACGTGGTCATACTCGACGAAAACGGAAAGCCTCTTACCGCCGGCGATCACGACCGCCGCTTCTTCGAAGCCTCCTGGATGCATAAATACAACGGGAAATACTATTTCAGCTATTCTACCGGCAACACCCGCCGTCTCTGCTACGCCACCGGCGACCATCCTTACGGACCCTTCACTTACCAGGGGGTGATCCTTACCCCGGTGGTGGGGTGGACCACCCACCATTCGATTGTGGAGTTCAAGGGCAAATGGTACCTCTTCCACCACGACTGTGGTCCTTCAGGAGGAAAGGAGTGGCTGCGCAGCCTCAAGGTGGTGGAACTGGAATACCGCGCCGACGGCTCCATCGTTACCTTGGAGGGCACAGCGGAATGAAAACCCGTACGCACCCGCTCTCGCGGCTCCATCAAATCCGTTCGGGTCCAGACCCCCAGGTAGCGGCTCAGCTTCCGGAACCCGGGGGGATTCCCGATCTGCAGGTTAGCCACCAGGTCATTTGCTTATATCAGTTGGTAGGAACTTAGATTCCACTTCATTGCAAGCATGTCACATTAAATGTTACCCATAAACTGCTCAAAGGTTTCGCTGCCAAAGGACCTGCCAGCGTAGGATAGTTACCATTGTACTTTGTGCAAAATTTTATTTGTTTACGAATAAAAAAACTAAGATTCATGGAAAAATTCCGTAAATTGATTGTCTAATTTTAGTAGTACTTAACAAACCATCTTACTAATGAAATCAATACATACCATCACAGCTATGGTGCTTTTTCTGGCATCAACCACCTGTGGGCAGGCAATTGAAATTGAACGGAATGCATCCTGGGAAGACCGGCATACAGAAAGGCCACTTCCTGCGCAGAAGATGATTTCTACCCAGGACGAACGGAATCTGCATCATCTGGGATTATCAACAGATCTTACCTTTTTAGCTGTCAAAGGGAAAATACAAAAACTGGATAGTATTGTATACCAGAACTATAATAAAAACACCCAAAAGTGGATGAATGATGAGAAAGACGAATTTTTCTACGATGCCCGGGGGGAAAATGTTACAGCCATTTCTTTTCAATGGAACGATACAACAAAAAGATGGCAGGGGCAAAAGAAGAACTGCTACCTTTACGATGGGTACGGCAATGTAACACAAAACCTTTCTTATCGGTGGAATCAAACGACAAAACTTTGGGAGGGTTATGCCAGGAATGACTACAGCTATGATCTGAGCATGCATTTAACGCAGAATGTTTTCTATAACTGGGATAAAACCGCAGAAGAATGGGCTGAAAGTCAGAAAGCAGAAAACGTATATGATTCCCTTGGTAACATCAGGCAAAGAATAAAGTATAAGGCGTGGGATAAAACCTTGAACCAGTGGATACCGGACGAGAAAGAGGAGATCACTTACGACACCTTGGGTAACTATGTATCGTCCACCATGCACAAGTATGACGAAACCATCCCTCAGTGGAACATTAGTTCAAAAACAGAATGGAGATGGAATATAAAAAGCATCCTTATTAACTGTACCACATTTAACTGGGACAAGGCACTAAGCCAATGGGTGAACAGCATCACGACTGATTACATCAGTGATACTACTGGAAACCACACCCAGGTGGTTTCTTATTCCTGGGATAAAATTTCCGGCCAGTGGGTGGGTAGTTATAAATCCGAATATACTTACAATCCCGGGGGGAAACTTACCTTGTCCGTTGTGTACTCCTGGAATAAAACCTCCAAAGTGTGGGTAAGCAATAGGAAAACGGAAATCAGTTACGACGCCAATGGCAAATTGCAAAAAGATGCCAGGTACAACTGGAATGTTGCGGGCAACAAATGGATCGGTACACTGCAAAGGGAATACGCATACGATACCAGCCGGAACAAAATCCTGGAAATGTTTTACTCATGGAATACCAACTCAGGCCAGTGGGTGATGAGTGATAAGGAAGAATATATCTATGACGGGACAGTCTCTTCTTCGGATCTGCTTTTTGGAGATGATTGTTATCTCAGTACCCTCAATGATACTGTTTTTACTAAACTGACGGGTACTGTTTCGTATTCCCGGGATGCAGGTTCCGGCCAGATGGTTTATTCATATAAAAGATTGCTTTATTATTCTCCTTTCTTCATCACTGGTGATACCACAAAGGCATTGATCTGTGAAGGCAAAAGTTACTCCTTTATGAGTAAAATATACAACAAGGCAGGGTTCTACTCCGACACACTGATTTCGTCAAAGGGCGCCGATAGCATCATATTCCTCTCGCTATCTGTCCACCCCGCCTACCAGCCCAAAGTGGAGGTCAGGGGCGATACGCTGGTTTCCCCGGATCCCTATTCTTCCTATCAGTGGTATACCGATGCCGGCATCATTGAGGGAGCCACAAAAAGCAAATATGTGATCAGCAAGGGAGGTATATATCACTTGGTAGTCACCGATGGCAATGGCTGTACTAACACCTCTGCCCCTGTCACAGCCATCCATTCTTCTGCTGAAGGGAGTAAAACGAAAGCGCTCAGTTATACCCTCTTCCCCAATCCGTGTACCGGTCGTTTTGCGGTAAGGCTGAATTCTTCTTCCCGGGAAAGAATCAGCATTCATCTTTTAAATCCTGTGGGGCAGGTGGTGGAAAGCAGGCAGGTTGATCTGTCCGGCGAGGGGCATATGGAACACTTTAACCTCTCTCATCAGGGTAGAGGGATTTATTTGCTGGTGATTACCAGCGGGAATCATCAATCGGTCGGGAAGATGGTGGTGCAGTGAAACGTTCGATAGTCAAGTATCCCTAAATAATGGTGAGCGGGTTCTTCCGCTGGCCCGGTGAAAAAACAAATCCCCGTTGCTGTCGCAACGAGGATTTTTTGATTTGTCGGGGTGACAAGATTTACCTTACGGTGAATCTTCCACGGCGGGAGGGTTGACTTAAATCAAAAATTCTGTCGTTCGTTTCACTCTCTCCAGTCTTTGTTTTTCCCCGGTCCTCCTTGAAAACAAGTTTTCCGCTGGCCCGGTGAAAAAACAAATCCCCGTTGCTGTCGCAACGAGGATTTTTTGATTTGTCGGGGTGACAAGATTTACCTTACGGTGAATCTTCCACGGCGGGAGGGTTGACTTAAATCAAAAATTCTGTCGTTCGTTTCACTCTCTCCAGTCTTTGTTTTTCCCCGGTCCTCCTTGAAAACAAGTTTTCCGCTGGCCCGGTGAAAAAACAAATCCCCGTTGCTGTCGCAACGAGGATTTTTTGATTTGTCGGGGTGACAAGATTTGAACTTGCGACCCCACGCCCCCCAGACGCGTACGCTACCAGACTGCGCCACACCCCGAAACAAAATCAAACGATATTCTGAACGCTTGCGCTTCTCCCGACAATGCAGGGATACTGCACTTCAAAATCAGGGCAAAGGTAATTATTATTTCATTTCCTGCAAAACGGTTTTTCAGGAATTCCAGTTTTTAAAAATAAAGAGCGCACTTTCGCCCGAAGGTCGCTCTTTTACACTTAAAATGAGGTGATTAAAACCTGCAGCTCCTTTTTTGTACATTACCTTTTCGTTCCTGATTTCGTTGTCAGGGGTGAAGCGGTGAATGAGCATCCCTTCTATCAATCTCTCCGGGGCAGGAGAAGGTAAGAGGATCCTGCCGGGAGAACCCTGCTGGCTTTTTCGGATAACTTTGTTAATTTTGCACCTCAAAAAAATAAGCCATGTTCAAAACGCTTGATATAAATCCGCACAGAGAAGTGACTCCTGAACCGGGAGTTGCCGAGAAAGTGAAGTGCCTGATCATCGGGTCGGGCCCCGCGGGCTATACCGCCGCTATCTATGCTGCCCGTGCCAATCTTCATCCGGTCATGTACGAAGGGCTTCAGCCCGGCGGACAGCTGACCACGACCACCGAAGTGGAGAATTTCCCGGGCTATCCCCAGGGGGTCACCGGTCCGGTACTCATGGAAGACCTCAAAGCCCAGGCCACACGCTTCGGCACCGACGTCCGGTGGGGAATGGCTACCAGGGCTGACTTTTCAGGGGCTGTCCACAAGGTGTGGATCGACGACTCCCGCCTGATCGAGGCGGAAACGGTGATCATCGCTACGGGAGCCACGGCCAAATACCTGGGCCTCGACGATGAGAAGAAATATGCCGGGGGCGGGGTTTCGGCCTGCGCCACCTGCGACGGCTTTTTCTACCGCGGAAAAGATGTGGCCGTGGTCGGGGGAGGGGATACCGCTGCCGAAGAAGCCATGTACCTGGCAGGCCTCTGCCGGAAAGTCTACCTGATCGTACGCCGTGACGTGCTCCGCGCTTCGAAGGTGATGGCTGAACGCGTCAGGAATACCCCCAATGTGGAGATTCTCTGGAAACACCAGGCCAAAGGACTCTTCGGGGACGGCGTCGTCGAAGGGGCCACACTGGTGAAAAACCTCGGGGAACCGGGGGAGGAAGAGGTGAAAATCAAAATCGACGGTTTTTTCCTGGCCATCGGCCACCAGCCCAATTCTGAAATTTTTGCCGATTATCTGGAACGCGATCCCGTGGGATATATCAAAACCGTTCCGGGGACGTCAAAGACCAATGTGCCGGGGGTGTTTGCCTGTGGCGACGTGCAGGATCCCCATTATCGTCAGGCCATCACGGCCGCAGGGTCGGGGTGCATGGCTGCCATTGATGCTGAACGGTATCTTTCCGAAAAGAAAAGATAAAAAAAAGAGGCTGCCCTTTTGAGACAGCCTCCTCTTTTTTATCTACATATCTACTTGTACCTTGGCAATCCCTTCCTTTGCGTAAGTTCCCGATTCCAGTTTATGCCTGATGGCTTTGAAACTGTCGAGGGTATACTGAACATCTTCGAGTGAGTGGGCTGCCGTCGGGATGATCCGGATGATGATTTCCCCCTTGGGAATTACCGGATAGATCACCACGGAACAAAATATCTTGTAGTTCTCGCGCAGGTCGAAAATCAGGTTGGTGGCTTCGCTGGGGCCTCCCTTCAGATAAACCGGCGTCACCGGCGTATTCGTACGTCCCAGGTCAAAACCTTCAGCTTTCAGTCCGGCTTGCAATGCCCTGACATTGGTCCACAGTTTTTCCCTCAGTTCGGGATGACCCTGCAGAAGTTCCAGTCTTTTGAGTGCTCCTTCAACCATGGGCATGGGCAGCGCTTTGGCGAAGGTCTGTGACCGCATGTTGTAGCGCAGGTAGTTGATGATATCGGTTTCTCCGGCCACGAATGCGCCGATGCCTGCCATCGATTTGGCAAAGGTGCCGAACATGAGGTCCACTTTGTCAGAAACGCCGAAATGCTCAGCCACGCCGGCACCGGTGGCTCCCATGGTTCCGAAGCCGTGGGCATCGTCGACGAGGAAACGGAAACTGAACTCTTCCTTCAGGGCGGCAATATCATCAAGCCGGCCCATGTCGCCCGACATGCCGAAAACCCCTTCGGTGATCACCAGGATCCCGCCCCCCTGTCTGGTGGCCAGGGTGGTGGCCCTTGCCAGCTGCTTCCGGAGGCTTTCCATGTTGTTGTGCTGGAAGACAAACCGCTTGCCCATGTGAAGACGGACACCGTCGAGAATGCAGGCGTGCGATTCCGCATCATAGACAATCACGTCATTCCGCCCGCAAACCGCATCGATGATGGAAACCATTCCCTGGTAACCGTAGTTGAGAAGAAATGCATCGGGCTTTCCCACAAAAGCGGCAAGATTCCTCTCCAGTTCTTCGTGCTTAACGGTCTGTCCCGACATCATCCTCGCCCCCATGGGATAGGCAAGCCCCCATCTGGCCGCTGCCTCGGCATCGGCTTTCCTGACTTCGGGATGATTGGCCAGACCGAGGTAGTTGTTCAGACTCCAGGTTAGCATCCTTTTTCCCCTGAAATTCATATAAGGGGCAATTTCCCCTTCCAGCTTAGGAAAGGCAAAATAGCCGTGCGCCAGCTTCATGTATTGGCCAATGTCCCCCTGGTTTCTCTGGAACTTTGCAAAAATATCAGTCATACGATGGTTGATTTTTATTTTAAACGGTGCAAATGTAAACTTTTTTGATCATCATGCAAATCTGTTAAATTATCATAACATCCTGAATGCAATCGCATAAAACTAAATGCAATGGATAGAGATATTGACAAAAAAACTATCTTTGCGCCATGTTTCAAAAAATGAAAAGTCATTCCATCCTTTTTGTGCTGGGGCTTCTGTTGCTGAGTTCCTGCAGCGATTTCAACAAGGTGGTCAAGAGTACCGACTACGAATACAAGTACAAAAAAGGCATCGAGTATTACGAGGCGGGCGAATTTGTCAGGTCGGGAACCCTTTTTCAGGAACTGATCAACATTTACCGGGGAACAAGCCGTTCGGACGAGATATATTACCATTATGCCATGAGCATGTTGGGACAAAAGGATTACCTGATGGCCGCCCAGTATTTCAGATCTCTGATCCGAGAATACCCGACGAGCAAACATGTGGAGGAATCCCAGTTCATGGTGGGCTATTGCAGTTACCTGATGTCGCCCAAGGTCCGTCTGGACCAGGAGACCACCCTTAATGCCATCGACGCGCTTCAGCTTTACATCAACCTCTATCCCTTCAGCGAGAAGGTGGATGAAGCGCACCGGCTCATCGACGAACTGAGGGATAAACTCGTCGAGAAATCATTTCTCAGCGCCCGGCTCTACTACGACTTTGAAAATTATAAGGCCGCCGTGGTGGCCCTTGAGAATTCCCTGAAAGAGTATCCCGACACCCGCTTCCGGGAGGAGTTGATGTATATGCTCCTGAAATCGAAATACCTGCTGGCGGTCAACAGTGTGGAAGAGAAAAAGGAAGAAAGGCTTTCCAACGCCCTCGACGAATATTTCGCCTTCGTTGACGAATTCCCCGAAAGCAAATACCGCAGGGAAGCCGAACGCTTCTATGAGGTGACCGCCAAATTATTGAATTATAATACAGAAAATGTAAACAGCGATTAGCCATGGATTATAAAAAGACAAAAGCTTCAATGACGACCATTCCCAGAGACCTGGACGTGCTTGAAGAGGAGACCGGAAACGTTTATGAAACCGTGATGATCCTCGCCAAAAGGGCCAACCAGATTTCTTCGGAACTGAAAGAAGAACTGAACCAGAAATTGCAGGAATTCGCCTCTTTTTCCGATAACCTTGAAGAAGTGTTCGAAAACCGCGAGCAGATCGAAATCTCCAAATTCTATGAAAGGCTTCCCAAACCTTCTCTCATCGCCTTTGAAGAACTGAAAGACCGGGAAATATACCACCGGAACCCCGCCCGCGAAAACAAAAAAAGAGTCTGAGGTTAAGAACGAGAGCTGTCGCTTTGCTTCGGCAGGTTAAGATTTAGATTAAGATCAGAAGTTGCCTCGGTTGAAGACCTTCAAATTCGCTTTGCTTCTGCAATATTTATCCTTTGGGAGAGTTTTATTATTAATTGCCGCTTTGTCTGAAAAATGATAAATTTGCAGATGGGGTGCCTTAAGGCAATCCAAACAGGAAATTCGGTCATGAAACGATGTTTTTTTATTCTTTTGTTTGCCGTGGCGGTGCTTTCGGAAGCTCTCGGCCAGGAATTCAGGTGTAACATCAGCGTATCGGCGGAGCGTATTCAGGGTGCCAACCGCAACCTGTTCTATACCATGCAGTCCGACCTGTACGAATTCATTAACAACCGGCGGTGGACCGAGCATGCCTATTCCATGGAAGAGCGGATTGAATGCAACATGTTCATCCGGCTCGACGAGCAAATCTCGGCCGATGAATTCAAGGGTTCCATTCAGATCCAGGTCAAAAGGCCGGTGTTCAACTCCTCCTACGAAACCACGCTTCTCAACATCAAGGACAACGATTTTCAGTGCAAGTATGTGGAATTTCAGCCTCTGGAATTCAATGAAACGAGCAACCGGGACAATCTTACCAATATCATCGCCTTCTATGCCTATATCATCCTGGGTTTTGACTATGACTCTTTCTCCCGGGAGGGCGGAACTCCCTATTTTGAAAAGGCGCAGGCCATTGTGAACAATTCCCAGAATGCCCGGGAAAAGGGATGGAGGGCTTTTGAAAGTGAAAGGAACCGTTACTGGCTCATTGAAAACATCATGAACCGTTCCTATTCGGGGATGCGGGACTGCTACTTCAACTATCACCGGATGGGACTTGACATGATGGCTGACAAGACGGAAGAGGGGCGATCCAATATTGCGGAAGCCATGAAGTCGGTGCAGCAGGTCTTCCGCCGGCGGCCCTCGACCTACATCCTGCAGATCTTCTTTGATGCCAAGTCGGATGAACTGGTCAACATCTTTTCCAAATCTTATCCCGATGAGCGGAACCGGGTGGTGGCCATCCTGAATGAGGTAGATCCCTCCAACGGTTCAAAATACCAGAAAATCCAGGAATCTGAAAGCTTCTGAGCCTTATGCTTACCCGGCTGGTGATCTCCAATTACGCACTGATCGATGAACTTGACGTATCTTTCGAGCCGGGATTTAACATCGTCACGGGAGAGACCGGCGCCGGGAAATCGATACTTTTGGGTGCCCTGTCGCTGATTCTGGGTGCGCGGGCCGACTCCTCTTCTCTCCGGAACGCGGAACGCAAATGTATCGTCGAAGGGTATTTTGATATTTCCTGCCGGGGACTAGAGCCTTTTTTTTCGGAATATGACCTGGATTACGAACCGGTTTCCATTCTTCGCAGGGAGATCACTTCCGCAGGAAAATCGAGAGCTTTCATAAACGATACGCCTGTCACCCTTTCCCTGCTCCGCGATCTCTCCTTGCGTCTGATAGACATCCACTCCCAGCACCAGAATCTCGAACTGGGTACGCGGCAGTTTCAACTCCGGGTTGTCGATGCTGTCGCCTGTTCCGGTGAGGCTTTGAAGACTTACCAGAATTTCTTTTCGGAATACAATGAGGCATCGCGGCGGTTGGCTGAGCTGAAGGAAAAGGCTGCCAAAAGCCGTGCCGATCTCGATTATTTCACTTTCCAGTTCACCCAGCTTGATGAAGCCCGCCTGCAGCCTGGAGAGCTGGAGTTGCTGGAGGAGGAACAAAACCGCCTCATACATGCCGAAGAGATCAAAGGGGCGCTTTTGTGGGTGGCCGACTTGCTTTCGGGGGAGCATTTCCCTATAGTCCCCCGGTTGAAAGAAGCCGCCGGAAGGGTTGAAAAGATCGTTCCTTTCCTGAAAGCTGCAGAAGAGTTGCAACAGCGGCTTCATTCTGCCTGGATAGAATTGAATGATCTGGCTCAAGAAGCCGGACAACTGGCAGAGAAAACGGAGGACAATCCCCGCCGCCTCGGGGAGGTGAATGCCCGCCTCGACCTCATATACAGCCTGGAACAGAAACACCAGATGAAGGGAATAAATGCCTTGCTCGCTTTCCGCGATGACCTGAACGCCAGAATCGGCGAAATTACCGGATACGAGGAGGAAATCACCGCCCTGGAAAAGGAAACCTTCCGGTTGGAGAAACTCCGGAATGAGTCGGCGGAGGTGTTGTCAGCCATACGGAAAAAAGCGCTTCCGGAGATCGGGGATAAGGTGACCCGTGTGCTCCGTCAGCTGGCCATCCCCCATGCCCGCTTTGTCGTGACGCAGGAAAAATCGGATGGCTATTCCCTCTCAGGCGCCGATACTATCCAGTTTCTCTTTAGCGCCAACCGCGACACGGAACCAGCGGAAATCGGCAGGATCGCCTCAGGAGGCGAAATCTCACGGGTGATGCTCGCCCTGAAAAGCCTGGTTTCGGGATCTCAAATGCTCTCCACCATTATCTTCGATGAAATCGATGCCGGCATTTCCGGGGAGACCGCCCTGAAAATGGGACAGATACTGAAACAACTGTCGGCCGGCGTCCAGGTGATCAACATCACCCACCTTCCCCAAATCGCCGGAAAAGGAGACCACCATTTTCTGGTATACAAGGAAGACCAGCCTTCGGGAACCTTTACCTCCATCAGAAAACTAAGCAATGCAGAGCGGGTGGAAGAGCTCTCCCGCATGGTGGGCGGCGACCGGCCGTCGGAGAATGCACGCGAAGCGGCCAGGGAAATGATGGAAGGAGAGTCAGAGGATTAGAAGATTATCAAGTTTTCGCTCTTTAATCATTTGTTAAAACGGGAAATATGTCACAACAGGAAATAAAAATTGACTGGCTCGAAAATATGGCTTTCAAAGCCCACGTTGACGGTCACGAAATCATCCTTGATGCCACCGAAGCCGTGGGTGGAGAAAACCGGGGGCCACGGCCCAAACCTCTGGCCATGGTCGCTCTGGCCGGATGTACGGGAATGGACGTGGTCTCGATCCTGAAAAAAATGCGGGTCAACGTGGAGGGTTTTTCCGTCCGGGTGATAGGTACCATTACCGAGGAACATCCGAAAATCTACTCAGGTATGCACGTGATTTATGAGTTCAGGGGCAGGAATCTCCCCATGGACAAACTGGAAAAGGCGGTTCAACTGTCGGAAGAACGGTATTGCGGGATCAGCGCCACCTTCCGGAAAGCAATGGAAATATCCTCTGAAATAAGAATCATATGAGGTTGATCTGTCAGTTGGATTTGGTTTAAGATTTAGGACGTAAGATTTAAGATTATTATAATGTCAACAGTTTTGATAATAGTTGCCGTTTTGGCAGTAGCATGGATGTTATTTATCGCTTACTCCTACCGGAAAATGAAAAATGCCCCGCAGGTGGCGGATCATCCCAATGTCAAAAACCTGACACAGAACAACTTCAAACAGGAGACCGCCGGAGGACTTGTGTTGGTGGATTTTTGGGCGCCATGGTGCGGTCCCTGCAAGATGGTGGCACCTGTTCTTAACGAGATCGCCGGAGAGCAGCAGGGAAAGGTGCGCATCGGGAAGGTCAACGTGGACAACCAGCAGGCGCTCGCAAACAAATTCAAGGTGCGAAACATCCCCACGCTTATCCTTTTCAAAAATGGCAAAGAGGTGAAACGCTTCGTAGGCGTAAAACCCAAGAATGTCCTGATGGAGGGAATCAGTGAATTTTTTTGAAAGGTCAGTAAATTTCAGTGACTGAGGCCGGTTTGGCAGGAACCGGGAGTTCACCCGTTTCATTTTGGAGGATCATAGAAATCAGTTTAGCCCCGGCTCAGCCGGTGCATCATTTCCAGACACATCCGGCCGTTGTGGTATGGACATTTCCAGGTACTAACCTTGTCCATGGGCCTGACATCCAGTTCCGGGGTGATGAGCCAGTACCAATCCCCGTTTTTTAGGTCTTTCTGGTATTTTTGAATGAATTTCCAGGCTTTGAGGGACCATTTCCGGAATCTTTTCTTCCCGGTCAGCTGCCATGCGTTGTAAAAACCGACCACGGCTTCCGCTTGGGGCCACCAATGAAAATCGCGGTCCCAATGGTCACCGTCCGACTCGTTGTACAACCCTCCCGACGGATCGCGGGCTTCTTTTCCGACTGCTTTGGCCATGGCAATGACCTGCGGAAGGAGCTTTTCTGATGGGTAATGGTATCGCAGCACTTCCGCAGCTTCATGGAGTAGCCAGGATCCCTCGATATCATGGCCGTAAGAAATGGCGGTGGAGGTAACCCGCCACTCCGCATCGAAAAACATGTGGAAATGATGGTTCTCCCGGTTGATGATATGATCGGTGAAGAGATCCAGGATGTGAGCAATCCTTGCGGCGACTTCCGGCTCTGGTTTCATCCGGTAGAGATTGGTATAAGCTTCCAGGATGTGAAGATGGGTATTCATCGATTTCCGGGAATGCCCTTTTGCAGGGGTGATGAAATCGGGGGCTGTTGCGCGCCAGTCGCGGGATGCGGCTTCGAAATAGCCTCCGTGTAACGGATCAGCGGCATGTTTTTCGAGCAGGCGGAAGAGGGCAACCGCCATGTCTCCGGCTTCGGCGTGGCTGAAAACCCTGGCATATTCCGACAAGGCATAGATGACGAATGACTGGGCGTAAAACTGCTTGCTGTCGTTGGTGGGAATTCCTTCCGGAGTTACTTCCCAGAAATAGCCACCGTATTCCTTGTCATGGAAATGGGTGGTGAGTATACGGAAGGCCTCGTCGGCCATGGTGCGGTACAGGGCGGTGGGGTATTGCCGCCACGCGGCGGCGAATGTCCAGACGATCCGCGAGATCAGCACGCACCCCAGGGGGGCGGCCGGATCGGATCTTTCATCCGGACCGATCAATCCGAAAAAGATTTTTCGGCGAGGGTCATACACTTTGGTCGCCCAATAATTTAAAATGTTGTCGGTGAGTTCCCCGGCAAATTCCTTGTACAGAATTTCATGGTCTTTCATAACACGGTTTGTAAATCAGTTCATCACCGGATCAGGCCGGAATGGCTATCAGATAGCCCAGGTACCCCAGGTAAATGAGCAGCATCACAATGCCTTCCTTCCGGTCTATCCACTTTTCTTTTCCGGTGAAAATAAAAACGAAAACGATAAGCCCCAACAGAATATTCATTAATATGTCAATGTTGGAGCCTTTCTGAACGGAAACGGGATAAATGGTTGCACTGACCCCAAGAATAAAAAAAATGTTGAAAATGTTGGATCCGACGACATTCCCAATGGCGATGTCAAAATTTTTCTTGCGTGCTGCGACAACGGAAGTGGCCAGTTCTGGCAGGGAAGTGCCGATGGATACGATGGTAAGTCCGATAACCCTTTCTGATATCCCAAGCCTTGACGCCACCTCGATGGCGCCATATACGATCACCCTTCCTCCGGCAACCAGAAGAACCAGCCCGGCAATCACCAGGAGCGTGGCTTTCCACGGCGCAACATCCTTTACGGAAACCTCATCGGTAAAACCTCCCTTTTTTATCAGGGTGAAATTATACACCAGGAAGATCACGAAGAAAATCAGTAACACGATTCCATCGATCCGGGAGAGTGAGGAAATTTCCGAACCATCGATCAGCTTGTCGTTGGCAAGGGCAAAAACGACGATACCTGCCAGCAGGGCAAGGGGGATTTCGATCCACGTAGTGGAGTTTCTTACAGCCAGGGGGGTGATGATGGCTGAAACCGCAAGGATGCCCCCGATGTTGAAAATGTTACTCCCCAGAATGTTCCCCAGGGCAATTGCGGAATTGTGTTCTAAGGATGCAAAGACATTGACCACCAGTTCGGGTGCCGAGGTGCCAAAAGCCACGATGGTGAGTCCGATGACAATGTTGGGGATGTTGAGTTTTTTCGCCAGGGCTGACGCATAATCAACCAATAAGTCGGCTCCGTAAATCAGGGGTACGAAACCTGCCAGAAGGATAATCAGATGCCACATAACCGATTTAACAATAATAACCCGCAAAGATCGGAAATTCCCTTATCCAATCCACTTGGGGAGCTGTTTTTTTGCATCGCTTCAGGTTAATATGCCACTGATCTTGACCTCAGCCTCAGCCTCAGCCTTAACGTGCCTTACCGCAGGGAGGGCTCTTAATCTCATCTACTCCCGTCCGGGAAAGAGGATCCCCGCCTCCCTCCTTATACGGTCGAGAGTTTCCATCATGGCGAGGGTAAAGCTGAGGGGCATCAGGTCGCTTTCGGTTTTTCCGGCATCGAGACACTCCATGACGTGGGCTGCCTCATATTGATAACCCATCCCTTCCGCCGGGAAATCAAACGTTTTTTCGTCTCCTCCCTCACGCCATACAGTCACCGTAGTGGGTGCCATCCAACGGCGGGCCAGCCTCACCGATCCGCGCTCACAATTGTATTCCGTAGTGACGAAGGAATAGGTGGCCAGACTGGAAAAGAGGGAAGCCAGTTCTCCTCCCGGATACCGGAACACCATGGCAATGCTTTCTTCGGCACCGGTCGGGGCGAAGGTCGCCAGCGCCCTGATGGATTCCGGGACTCCCAGGGCCGACAAGGCTGCAAAAACCGGGTAAACGCCGATGTCCAGGAGCGATCCCCCTCCCAGGGATACGTTGTAAAGCCTCTTTTCCGGATCTTTCGGGGCGTTGAAGGCGAAGTCGGAGCGGATGACCTTCAGGGCTCCCAGATCACCCGACCGGACGATCTCCAGGGCTTTCTGAAAGGAGGGCTGGAACCGGGTCCAGAAAGCCTCCATCAGAAAGATCTGCTTCTCCCTGGCGACTAGCACCATTTCGCGTGCTTCAGCAAAAGTCAGGGCAAAGGCCTTCTCATTGAGTACTGCCTTTCCGGCATTGAGGCACAGCAACACATGATCGTGGTGGTGGGAGTGTGGCGTGGCCACATAAACCACATCGACTGCCGGATCGGCCACCATCTCCTCATAGCTTCCGTAAGCCTTTTCAAATCCCAGGTCCGCGGCAAACTCTTCCGCCCGTTTCAGTTCACGGGCTGCCGAAGCATAAAGCCGCGCATTGGACAGCAGCTTCAGGTCGCTGCTGAATTTCCGGGCTATCCTGCCGCATCCCAGCACCGCCCAGTTGTAACGTTTACTCATGATCATCGTACCTGAATCCTATTTTTACAGGTTCTTGTCAATAAGTGCGTTGATCGCAGCCACACTGGCCGCTGACCGGAGGCCGTCCTCCGGGGTGTTCAGACAGTAATCCACCAGCCTGTCAACGGTGGAAGTCGCCACATGCAAACGGGTGTCGGAGGAGGCATAATAGATGAATACTTCATCCTTCTCATTGACGATCCATCCGTTGCAGAAGAGGACGTTGGAGACGTCGCCCACCCGTTCCTTTCCCTGGGGTGCCATAAAATATCCTCCCGGACGGGCGATTACCCTCGAAGGATCCTCCGCAGAGGTCATGAAGAGGTAGAGTACATAGCGCAATCCGGCGGCGCAGTTGCGCACCCCGTGGGCCAGGTGGAGCCATCCCCGGTCTGTCTTGATGGGGGCGGGTCCCTGTCCGTTTTTCAGTTCCTTGATGGTGTGATATACCTTTTCATCGATGATCTTTTCTTCCGGGGCTTCAGCCTGGGTGATGTCCTCGATCAGTGCCCATCCGATGCCGCCGCCTCCGCCCACTTCGATGAAGCCATCCTGGGGACGGGTATAAAAGGCGTATTTGCCATTCACAAATTCGGGGTGAAGGACCAGGTTACGCTGCTGCCCGTGGTGGGAGATGAAATCGGGAAGCCGTTCCCAGTTGACCAGGTCCCTGGTGCGGGCAATCCCCCCGCTGGCTATGGCCATCGAAGTATCTCCTGCGGCGGCGGAAGGATCCTTCCGCTCGGCGCAGAAAATACCGTAGATCCAGCCGTCTTCGTGAGCAACCAGCCGCATGTCGTACACGTTGGTGTCGGGATTTTCCGTTCCGGGAAGTACCACCGGCCGGTCCCAGAACCGGAAATTGTCCACTCCGTTCACACTTTCCGCAATCGCGAAAAATGACTTCCGGTCCCATCCTTCCACCCTGACCGCCAGCAAATATCTTCCGTCAACATACAAGGCACCGCTGTTGAAAGCAGCATTGATGCCGATGCGCTGCATCAGATAGGGATTGGTGTCGTAGTTCAGGTCATACCGCCAGTGAAGCGGCGTGTGGGCAGCCGTGAGCACCGGACGCCGGTACCGGTGGTAAATGCCGTTGTACCCCTCTTTTACCTGTTTGTTGCGCTTGGCCAGAAGCCTTTCGTGCTCCCCGATGAGCGATTTCCACCTTTTTTTGAATGCTTTCTTTGACTTTTTTTCTTTCATGGAAGGATGATTTACTAAGTTGCCGTACCAAAGATAACCATCCTTGCTGAATTCCCGATATCCCATTTTTATTACATTTGCCGGAAACGTTTAATACCGGGCATTATGGCATCCGGCCGGAAGTTTCCGCATACCTACGTCATCGTTTTTTTTATCGTCGTTTTTGCGGCGGTGCTTACCTGGGTGGTGCCCGGAGGGAGATATGCCAGGGAACGGGTGGAGGTGAACGGCACCGAAAGGGAGGTGATCCGCAGTGATTCTTTCAATTTCACGGAAAACGAACCGCAGACGTGGCAGATCTTTTCGGCTATCTTCGACGGATTTGTGGAACGTGCCGACATCATCGTCTTTATCCTGCTCATCGGAGGTGCCTTTTGGATTCTCAACGAAACCAAAGCCATCGATGTAGGGATCAGGGCCTTCCTGCGGAAGTCAAAAGGACTTGAAAAATCCCGGTGGGTCAGAAAGATAGGAGCCGACAACCTGGTAGTGGTTCTGATCATGCTGATTTTCAGTATTTTCGGAGCTACCTTCGGAATGAGCGAGGAGACTATCGCCTTTGTGATCATTTTTGTCCCCCTGGCCATCGGCATGGGGTATGACTCGATCGTGGGCGTGAGCCTCTGTTTTGTGGCGGCGGCCCTCGGTTTCGCGGGTGCCCTGCTGAATCCCTTCACCATTGGCATTGCACAGGGGTTGTCTCACCTGCCTCTTTTCTCGGGAATTGAATACCGGCTCTTTTGCTGGTTGGTGATCAACCTGGCGGGATTCGCCTACATCCTCTGGTATATGCGCAAACTCAGGCGCAACCCTCAGGCGTCGCCTGTTCATGAAGAGGATGGTTACTGGCGGGCTTTGCATGCTGAAAATAAAAACGAGGTACACTATTTCACCCCGGGAAGTGCTTGGATCCTCTTCGGGGTGCTGACTGTTTTCTTTGGAATGGCCGCCCTGCGGTGGCCCATGACAGAGATGAAGATCGGTCTGGCTTCGGCCGCCCTTCCCGTGCTGCCGGTTCTGGCTGTCCTCTTCCTGGTCTCCGGCTTTTTGACCCTCCGGAAATCGGTCCATTTCTTTATCCTGGACCTACTGGCATTCACCATTTTCCTGCTGATCACCGGTGTGATGGGCTACCAGTGGTATGTGATGGAAATAGCCACCCTATTCCTGGCGCTGGGAATCATCGCGGGCATCGCCATGAACTATTCCCCCAACACAATCACCAGGCTTTTCCTTGACGGAACCCGGGATATCCTTTCCGCCGCGCTGATCGTGGGACTCGCCGGGGGAATCATTGTCATCCTCGAACGGGGAAAAATCATCGATACCCTTCTGTTTTATGCTTCATCGGGCATGGAAGGATTGGGCCAAATGGGAACCGTGTCGGTAATGTACCTGATCCAGACCGGCATCAACATCCTGATCCCTTCTGGATCGGCCAAGGCGGCCCTTACCATGCCCATCATGTCGCAGTTCTCAGACCTGGTAGGATTGTCACGTCAGGCCACGGTGATGGCCTTCCAGTTCGGCGATGGCTTCACCAACATGATCACCCCCACCTCGGGCGTGCTCATCGGTGTACTGGGGATGGCAAAAATCCCCTTCGCCAAGTGGGTCAGATGGGTTACTCCCCTGATGATCATTCTCATCCTCCTGGGATTCCTCCTGCTGATCCCTACCGTCACCATGACCCTTAACGGATTCTGATAATATCTACGCATCATGCAACTTTTTGGAAAAAACCTCAAATTCGAAAACCGGGAGGCAATCATCCTCCGCGATTACCTGGCCATTGAACGAACTCATCTGGCCAATGAAAGGACGCTGATGGCCTACATCCGCACCGCCCTTTACCTGATCCTGGCGGGAATTGCCTTCATCCAGGTGCAGGGATTGGGTAACCTGATTTGGCTGGGTATTGCCTCCCTGGCTGCAGGTCTGGTATTTTTCCTGGTAGGCATTTACCGGTACTTTCTGATCGCCCGGAGGCTTAAAGCCTATTATTCCAGACAGAAGGAGGAAGCGCAACAGGATTGAGATTTTGATTAGTGGAATAATAGATCTTACAAATTTGTAAGTTACAAAAAAGTAAGGTATATTTGAAACAAAAACATGCGTCCGATACCTTTTGTTTTTGGAAGATTGGCAGTAGAAGCTGACTTTACCAATCGCAAGCAGGAAATTGCCCTGGTGAAATCTAACTTCAGGATGTTGGTCAACACGATCATCATATCACCCCGCAGGTGGGGAAAAACTTCGCTTGTCAACAGGGTTTCGGAGATTCTGGAAAAGGAAGAACCCGGATTGAAAATTTGTCATATCGATCTTTACAATGTGAGGGATGAATCTGATTTTTATCTTGCTCTGGCAAAAGAGGTTTTAAAAGTGACCTCATCCAAATGGGAGGAGATGGCGCAAAATGCATCAAAATTCCTTTCCCGCCTCATCCCTCGTATTACATTAGCACCCGACCAGCAAAACGAAATTTCTTTCGGAATTGGTTGTGAAGAGTTGAAGAAGAATCCCGATGACATCCTTGACCTGGCTGAATCTATTGCCATCGAGAAGAAAATCAACATCATTATTTGTGTTGATGATTTTCAGAATATCGCCGAATTTGGTGAGCCCCTGGCTTTCCAGAAAAAGTTACGGTCACACTGGCAACGGCACAACCATGTGGCATACTGTTTGTCTGGCAGCAAACGGCATATGTTTCTGGATGTTTTCACCAATTCTTCCATGCCTTTTTATAAGTTTGGCCAAATCATCTTTCTTGAAAAAATTTCGCATGAAAACTGGATCTCTTTTATCAGGGAGCGTTTCAGGGAAACAGGTAAGCAAATTGGAGAGAAAGAAGCTTCCATGATTGCGTCCCTGTCGGATAATCACCCCTTCTATGTGCAGCAACTGGCTCAGCAAACCTGGTTGAGGACAGAAAGGATATGTACTCCGGAAATCATTACAGAGTCCCATCATTCTTTAATTAACCAGATGAGCCTTCTCTATATGGGCATAACGGAAGGTTTAAGCATTCCTCAGCTTGGATTGCTGAAAGCTTGTCTGGCAGGCGAAAAACAGATAAGTTCCCAGGCAACCCTGAAGAAATACAGGATGGGAACTTCCGGAAATGTTTCCCGTATGAAGAAATCTCTTGCCGATCGTGATATTCTGGATGTTCAGGGGGATGCCATCGTTTTTCAGGATCCGGGATATGCGTACTGGCTGAAAGAATGCTATTTCAAAATGTAAGGGGAGATGGAGGTCGAGGCTGAATCCCGCAGGGGTCGGAGTTGAGTAATCCCCGGCGCAGCCGGTGGGATTGGAAGGCCCCTGACGCTCCTCCTCCTCCATTTAAAAAAGGGAGGTTGAAGGCGATAGTAAAGTCAGAATATCGAAGTTATAAACCATATAAATGATACATTATGAACAGTATGGAGATCAGAGTAGCAGCTCTGGTGCTGGTGACTGTGGCAGCGGTGTTGGCGCCGGTCACCCAGGTACAGGCCCGGGAACCTTTTCCGGTAAAGGGTTTGTGTGTCGGAGCACCCGCTAAGGATGACATTGACGAATTTGTGACACTGGTGGATGAGGAGCTGGCGCCGGCAGGCGTCAATACCCTGATCCTCAGGGTGGACTGGGGATTCCGGTATGCTTCTCACCCCGAGTTGGCCGGGGAGCGGCCCCTGGAAAAGGAGGATGTGAAAAAACTGGTGGAGGTATGCAAAAAACATCAGATCAGGCTGATCCCGCAGATCAACCTCTTGGGGCACCAGTCTTGGGCTACCCATCCTGGGAAATTGCTCGAGGTATATCCGGAATTCGATGAAACCCCCGGGGTTAAATTGCCGGAGGAATACAAATGGCCCAATCCCGACGGCTTGTATTGCAAAAGTTACTGTCCTCTCCATCCCGGAGTGCATGAAGTGGTTTTCGATCTGGTGGATGAGATCACGGAAGTTTTTGAAACTGATGCTTTCCATGCCGGCATGGATGAGGTTTTTTACATCGCCCATCCCGACTGTCCCCGGTGTCAGGGCCACGACCCCGCGGAATTGTTCGCCGGGGAAGTGACGAAGATCAGGAACCACCTCGCCCTGTTGCAAAAGGAACTGTGGATCTGGGGTGACCGCCTCATCGACGGCAGGACCACCGGCATCGGACTCTGGGAGGGGAGTTATAACAATACCCACCGGGCCATCGACCTGATCCCTAAGGATGTGGTGATTTGCGACTGGCATTATGAAAAGGCTCATCCAACCCCCGTGTTGTTCGCGGCAAAGGGATACCGTGTGGTGGCCTGTCCGTGGAACAATCCCGGAGTGGGCACCGCCCAGGTCGCCATGATGAAATTCCTCCGGGAAAACAGTTCCCGGGAGATGGGCGGAAAACTCTCCGGAATCGTACACACTTACTGGAGCAGCGCCCGCAATTTTATGGACGGCATGGCCGGGAAAAGCGAAAAAGCACGCAACGATGGTTCGGTACTGACCTTCAGGGAACTGGTCAAAGCCTGGTAGGATAACCTTCAGGGAACTGGTCAAAGCCTGGTAGGATGACCTTCAGGTTAAATCATTCCGCAGAATTAAAAAAGTTTTTTTTCCGCTTGATTGTTCGAAAAAAAAGAGTTTATTTTGCACTCCGTTTAAAACAGGTGAATTTAAGTTAATTAAGATATCAGGAAATGTCAAGAGTTTGTCAGATAACCGGAAAAAAGGCCATGGTCGGGAACTATGTTTCCCATTCAAAGCGGCGTGTGAAGAGAAAATTTGACGTGAACCTTTTCGACAAGAAGTTTTATTTGCCTGATGAAGACCGTTGGGTAACCCTTTCCGTGTCGGCAGCAGGTTTGCGTACGATCAACAAGATCGGCATCAGTGAAGCTTTGAAAAGAGCACAGGAGAATGGTTTGATTGCTAAAATTTAAGAGGAACAGAAATGGCAAAGAAAGTAAAAGGTAACCGGATTCAGGTGATCATGGAATGTACTGAGCACAAGAGCAGCGGAATGCCCGGAACATCGCGTTATATCACCACCAAAAACCGCAAGAACACCACGGAGCGACTGGAGTTGAAAAAATACAACCCTATTCTGAAAAAAGTTACTGTACACAAAGAAATTAAATAAGGTTAACCATGGCAAAGAAAACTGTTGCAACACTGCAAACCGGAACCAAAAAGAGTTATTCAAAAGTGATTAGAATGGTTAAATCGGCCAAGACAGGTGCATATACCTTTAAGGAAGAGGTCATAGCCAACGATGAGATAGCCACCTATTTTAAAAAATAATCGCTTCAATGACCAGAACAAAAAGCTTTCATCGAAAATGAAAGCTTTTTTTTACCTTCGTCATTTACAATTTATTACAGATGGGCATTTTCGGAATTTTCAACAGGGAGAAAAAGGAGAGCCTGGAAAAGGGGCTGGCCAAGACCAGGGAGAGTGTTTTTAGTAAGTTAAGCCGTGCCATTGCCGGTAAGTCGAAGGTCGATGACGCTGTCTTGGATAACTTGGAGGAGGTGTTGATTTCTTCGGATGTGGGAGTTGAGACCACCCTCCGGATTATTGAGCGGATTGAAAAGAGGGTTTCGCGCGACAAGTTTTTGGGTTCCGAGGAGCTGAACCGCATTTTACGTGAGGAGATCATTGCCCTTCTGGAAGACAACCGCCAGGCCGATGTTTCTGATTTTGAGCTTCCGAAACAGGAAGAGCCTTATGTGATCATGGTAGTAGGAGTGAACGGGGTAGGGAAGACCACCACCATCGGCAAGCTGGCGTGGAATTTCAGGCAGGCCGGGAAGAAGGTGATGCTGGGGGCTGCCGATACCTTCAGAGCAGCCGCCATTGACCAATTGCAGATCTGGGCCGACAGGGTGGAGGTTCCCATCGTGAAGCAGAAAATGGGAGCTGACCCGGCATCAGTGGCCTTTGATACCCTGAAGTCGGCCAAAGCCTCAGGAACCGATGTGGTTATCATCGATACTGCAGGGAGGTTGCACAACAAGGTAAACCTCATGAATGAGCTGACGAAAATCCGAAACGTCATGCAGAAGGTGATACCCGGCGCTCCCCATGAGGTGTTGTTGGTCCTTGACGGATCGACGGGACAGAATGCCTTTGAACAGGCAAAACAATTTACCAAAGCCACCGATGTGACTGCCATGGCGCTTACCAAACTCGACGGGACCGCCAAGGGAGGCGTGGTCATCGGCATCTCCGACCAGTTCAGAATCCCCGTGAAATACATCGGGATCGGGGAAAAGATGAGTGACCTGCAGCTTTTCGACCGGAGGGAGTTTGTCAATTCGCTTTTCAGTTGAGGATGAGAGCCCTCCCCGCGGTCGGGCAGGTTGAAGCTGAGGTTATCGCCTCCGCCAAAGCTGGGGCGCCCGAAGAAGATTAAGATCAGTGGTGCATACCGCAGGAGCCCTGTAGGGGCTGAATCTCAGTAACCCCCGGGCAATGGTGGGGATTCAGAGGACGGGTCAGTGCCCCGGCCCCGGAGAGGCTCAATGATACAGTAACCAATATTTTTTAGATATGCTTGAAGAACTGAAAGAGTCTGTTTTCGCGGCGAATCTCGATTTGGTGAAATATAACCTGGTGATCTTCACCTGGGGCAACGTCAGCGGCATTGACCGCAGCCGCGGATATGTCGTCATCAAGCCCAGCGGTGTCTCCTATGATAAAATGAAGGCTTCCGACATGGTGGTGGTCGATCTGGAAGGGAATGTGGTGGACGGGAGCCTGAACCCTTCAAGCGATACCGCCACCCACCTGATTCTTTACAAGGCTTTTCCGGGGATCGGAGGCATCGTACATACCCATTCCCCCTGGGCTACTTCCTGGGCGCAGGCAGGGAAAGCCATTCCGGCGCTGGGGACTACCCATGCCGATTACTTTTATGGCCCCGTTCCCTGTACCCGCAAACTGACGGAAGAAGAGATCTCAACGGCCTACGAAAAAGAGACCGGAAATGTGATTGTGGAGACTTTTGCCGGACTCGATCCGGAGGCGGTGCCGGGGGTGCTGGTCACCAACCATGCCCCGTTTGCCTGGGGAAAAGATCCCCGTGAAGCGGTCCACAATGCCAAAGTCCTCGAGGAAGTGGCCAACATGGCTTATCATACCCTGCAAATCAATCCTTTTGCTTCCATGGATCAATACCTGCTTGACAAGCACTACTTTCGCAAACACGGAAAGGATGCTTATTACGGCCAAACCTGAGCCCTCCCTGCGGTAGGGCAGGTGAGGCTGCGGTTAAGATCAGTGGCGTATACCGCAGGTGCCCAGAAAGGGCTGAAGTTCAACAACCACCGGTGAACCCCGGGCAAGGTTAAGGTTGCGTTTTTTACTCCTCTGCGATTCCGAAGCGGTACACCGTGCTTTGCTGGTATTTTTCGCCGGGTTCCAGGACAATGGGGGGGAAGGAGGGCTGGTTCACGGAGTCGGGATAGTGCTGTGTTTCCAATGCCAGTCCCGAATATTTTCCGAACAGCTTTTTGCCGTTGATTTCCAGCTCGGGAATCCAATATCCGGTATACAGCTGCATGCCGGGCTGGGTGGTGAAAACTTCCACCTGCCTGCCGGTGGTGCTCTCTTTCAGGCACGCGGCATACACCAGGTTATCCTCCTCGTTGTCCAGAACATAGTTGATGTCATACCCCTGTTCCAGGGCGGCCAGGTCCTTGCGAACCTTCTTGAAGACCGAGAAATCGTAAGGAGTGCCTTTCACCGGGATGATGCGTCCCGTGGGAATCAGATCTGCCGCTTCGGTGATCCGGTCGGCGCAAATGGTCAGCTCATGATCCAGAATATCACTTTTGCCGCCGGTAAGGTTAAAATAGGTGTGATTGGTCAGGTTGATGATGGTCGTCTGATCGGTATGGGCGAAATAATCAATGGCCAGCTCGTTGTTGTTGTTGAGGGAGTAAAGGCAGCTCACGTTCAGGTTGCCCGGATAATACTCTTCGCCGTCGGGACTGAAATAGGAAAAGAGGATGCCTACTTTTTCCTCTTCCACCATGGCTTCCCCCTGCCATAAACGGCGGTCAAAACCGGTGATTCCCCCGTGCAGGTGGTTGGGCCCGTTGTTGACAGCCAACTGGTACGTCTTACCGTTCAGAGTGAACCGCCCGTTTTTGATCCGGTTCCCCACACGCCCGATAATACATCCGAAGTAAGGATAGCTGGAGAGGTATACCTCATTCAGGTAATCTTCCAGCTTGTCAAAGCCGCAAACGATATTCGCTTTTTCCCCCTTTTTGTCGGGCGTGGTCACCGACGTAATGATGGCTCCGTAATTGAGGATTTTAATTTCAACCCCATTGTCATTCTGAAGGGTAAACAGATAAACCGGCTGCCTGTCGGCCAACCTTCCGAAAACTGATTTTGAGATTTGCATGGTTTTTATGTAAAATTAATTTCAATAAAACTTTTCCTATCACGCTTCAAAGTTAGAAAAAATGTGATTGTGAGAATTAAAAACCGATGTGTGGAAAATATTTCTAATTTTGCTTCACAAGCTGCATTTCGATCAATTAACAATCAAATAACGACCAATTATGACAGTTAACGAATTAAAGGAAAAATTCATTTCCAGGTACGGTGCCGGGGAGTTTCACGGTTTTTTTTCCCCGGGAAGGGTGAACCTGATCGGCGAGCATACCGATTACAACGGAGGATTTGTATTTCCCTGTGCGCTGAGTTTCGGCGCTTATCTTTTCCTGCGGAAAACCGACAGGAAAAGTGTCAGGTTTGCTTCGCTGAACCTCCCCTTTGAAACTGAGGTAAAACTTGAGGACCTTGATAAGAAGGTGGGGAAGGAGTGGGTCAACTATCCCATCGGGGTGTTTGCCCAGTTTTTGAAGAAAGGGGTAAAATTTGAGCAGGGCGCCGATATCCTGGTATTTGGCGATGTTCCCAATGGTGCGGGACTTTCCTCTTCGGCCGCGCTGGAGATGGTGACGGCCATAGCCGTCAACGAATCGTGGGAGATCGGTCTCGACCGGCTTGAGTTGATCAAGATGAGCCAGAAAGCCGAACATGAGTTTGCCGGCGTCATGTGCGGGATCATGGACCAGTTCGCTTCGGGGATGGGCAAGGAAGGCCATGCCATCTTCCTGAACTGCGATACCCTCGACTATGACCTGGTACCCGTCGAACTCGACGGTATCAAGATCGTCATCAGCAATACCAACAGTCCGCACAAACTAGACTCGGGAATGTACAACCTCCGGGTGTCGGAATGCCATGCAGCTGTGGAAGCCATCAGTAAATACAAACCTATCAAGGTGTTGGCCCAGGTGTCGTGGGATGAATTCCTGCAACTGGAAGACAAAATTGAAAATGAAGCGGCCCGCAAGAGGGCCCGTCACGTCATCAGCGAGATCGAACGGACTGAAGAGGCAGTCAAACAATTGCGTGCCGGAAATATTGAAGAATTCGGCCGGCTGATGAACGGCTCCCACGACTCCCTGCGCGACGATTACGAGGTGACGGGGCACGAACTGGATACCATGGTCGATGAAGCCCGCAAAATAGAAGGCGTCATCGGATCCCGAATGACCGGAGGCGGCTTCGGCGGTTGCACCGTTAGCCTGGTGAAAGACGAGGCCATCGATACCTTCATCGCTGAAGTCGGAAAGAACTATGAGCTGAAAACCGGACTGAAACCAGCCTTCTACGTGGCTGAAATCGGCGACGGCGCAAAAAGACTTTTCTAGAGGGTCAGAATACCAGGGTATTAGAGCACAACGAGGTCGGACTACTGTTATGTCCAATGTTCTAAATCCGCGATCTGCAATCTGGCAATCAACAATCAACTTAAGTGTTTATAAATATTTAGAAAAAAATGACTGAAAAATCTAAAAACAAGTATTTGTTCCCGTTGATCGTAATGGCGTCCCTCTTTTTCCTGTTCGGCTTCATTACAACGATGAACAATTCGATGATCGACTTCCTGAAAGATGCTTTCGGGTTGAACGACGTGCAGAAACAGCTTCCCAACACCTTCTTCTACGGCGCCTATGCGCTGTCGGTGCCTGTTGGCTTCCTGATCCACCGGATCGGATACAAGAACGGTGTTTTGTCGGGACTCGCCCTGGTTGCCTTCGGGTTTTTCCTTTGCATCCCGCTTGTTGCCATGGGGTATATCCCCTTCCTGGTGGCTGTGGCTGTTTTTGCCATCGGTGTGGTGATCCTCCAGGTGGCCGCCAACCCTTATGTCAATGCATTGGGAGCTCCTGAAACCGCCGCCAGCCGACTTACGCTGACCAATGCCCTCAACTCCGTCGCTACCGTGATCGCCCCGATATTCGTCTCCATGCTGATCGTTAACGACACCAGCGACCCCAAAGCCGTCCAGTTCCCGTTCGGACTGATCGGAGCCATTACCGTGGTCATCCTCATCATCATGTTCTTCCTGAAACTTCCCAACCTCACCGGACTGGAAGATGACGAACTCACGGGCGTCAAGAAAGAGTATAAGAAGAGCGCATTCCAGTACCCCCACATGTGGCTCGGTTTCCTGGCCATCTTTTTCTATATGGGTATCGAAATTGGCATTCCCAGCTTCTTTGCTGATTTTTCTGATAAAATCGGTTTCTCCTTCTCCTCCGAAGACCGGATCGACATGCTGAAATACTACTGGGGAGGATTGATGGTCGGTCGTCTGATCGGCATCTTCATCCTTCAGAAATATACCGCCCGGAATATTCTCACCCTCTGCGCCATCGGAGGAGCCATCCTGGTGGCTGCTGCCCTGATCATCGGCAGCGATTCCGGCAATCTCGCCCTGTGGCTGTTCCTGGGGACCGGACTGTTCCACTCCATCATGTGGCCCACCATCTATAACCTGGCCCTCGAAGACCTGGGACCCCATGCCAAGGTCGCTTCAGGCGTCATCGCCACCGGCGTGATCGGCGCAGCAATCCTGATGCCCCTGATGGGTGCCATCCAAACGGCAACCGCTTCCGTGGTGATCGCCATCAGCTGCCTGTTCATCTATTATGCCTATCTGATCTTCTTTGCAACAAAAGGTTCCAAAATAAGAACCTGATTTCTTCCGTTCCAGATATTAAAAACCACCCGGCATGCCCGGGTGTTTTTTTTGACAAGAATCCATGTGTTTTAAAACATGTTTTATATAAAAAGGGATGATTTGTCTTAAAAGTAAATCATACTTTTATAGTTTTACTATCAAATTGAAATCATGGTAGAGTATTACAAAGGGCAATCAAAACACCTTCTGGCGGTTGATTGTGTAATTTTCGGCTATGAATCGGGTGAGTTGAGATTGCTGCTGTATCCCCGCAGTTTTGAGCCTGTCAAGGGAAAATGGTCCCTGATGGGGGGATTTATCCGGGAGATGGAATCCTGTGAAGAGGCGGCAGCGCGGGTTTTGCTGGAAACGACAGGGCTGACCGATATTTTTCTGGAGCAGGTGGCTACTTTTTCGAATCCCCACCGGGAGCCTGGTGTACGGGTGGTCAGTGTGGCTTACTATTCCCTGATCAGGATCCATCAGCAGGACATGGAACTCCTCGATCGTCACGGAGCCCGCTGGTGGCCGTTGACAAACCTTCCGGAACTGATCTTTGACCATGGCGAGATGATCCGGAAGGCGCTGATCAGTTTACAGCATAAGGCGAGTTACAGTTTGGCGGGAAGCGAACTGCTTCCCGAAAAATTTACCCTGCTCCAACTGAGAAAATTGTATGAGGCGATTTACCAGCGCGGGTTTGATGCGGGGAATTTCCGGAAAAAGATACTTTCGCTCGGACTGCTTACAAAGACCAGCGAGATGAATTTTACGGAATCGCGCAAGGGCGCCCACTATTACACCCTTGACAGAGAGGTCTCGGATATCACCACGGAAAGAATCGTAAAGTTCTGATAATAACTAAATAAAACTAAAAAATGGGTACATTGGACTGGATTATTCTGGCATTGTTCTTCCTGGCCATGATTGGCATCATAGTGTATGTCATCAGGCAGAAGGAGAAGGACACCACCGATTATTTTCTGGCGGGCAAGGATGCCGGCTGGCTTTCGATCGGGTCATCGATTTTTGCTTCCAACATTGGGTCCGAACATCTGGTAGGGCTGGCGGGTGCCGGTTTTATCAGCGGAATGGCCATGGCGCACTGGGAAATTCAGGCATGGATCATCCTGATCCTGGGTTGGGTATTTGTTCCTTTTTACGATCGGATCAAGATCTTTACCATGCCGGAATATCTGGAACGTCGGTTTTCGGCGGGTTCCCGGACCATCCTGTCCCTGATCTCGCTGGTGAGCTATGTGCTGACCAAGGTGGCCGTCACCGTGTATGCGGGGGGTGTGGTTTTCAAGGAGGTCTTTGGCATTGAGACCCTCTGGGGCATCGATTTCTTCTGGGTGAGCGCCATAGGGCTGGTGGTGATTACAGGGCTCTACACCGTACTGGGAGGGATGAAAGCCGTCCTTTACACTTCCGTGCTGCAATCCCCCGTTTTGCTGATCGGTTCCATTGTGATCCTGGCGATCGGACTGGTAAAAGTCGGCGGATGGGTGGAAGTCCAGAATATCGCAGGCCCCAACATTCACCTGATCCGGTCGGCTGCCGATCCGGAATTTCCCTGGCCGGGGGTGATCGTGGCTTCCATGGTGATCGGATTCTGGTACTGGTGTACCGACCAGTACATTGTGCAGCGTGTCCTGTCGGGACGTAACCAGAAGGAAGCCCGCCGGGGGGCTATTCTGGGAGGTTATTTCAAATTGCTTCCGGTGTTTATCTTCCTGATCCCCGGAATGATCGCTTTTGCCTTGAATCAGAAGGGTATCATTACGGTAGCGTCGAGTGATTCCGCTTTTGCCGCCATGGTGTCGCAACTGCTTCCCGCAGGAATTAAAGGTGTCGTGGTTTGCGGCCTGCTGGCCGCCCTGATGAGTTCCCTGGCCTCCCTCTTCAACTCTTCCGCGGCTTTGTTTGTAGGTGACTTCTATAAGAAATTCAGGCCTGAATCCAGTGAAAAACATCTCCTTTACGTGGGCAGGATGGCCACGGTGTCCGTGGTGGTCCTCGGCGTAGTCTGGATCCCCGTCATGCTGGGTCTGGGCAAGGTGCTCTACGACTACCTTCAGGCGGTCCAGGGTCTGCTTGCTCCCGCCATCGCCACCGTCTTCATCCTGGGCGTCTTCTGGAAACGTACCACCGCCAAAGGCGCCATGTGGGGCATGATCGTAGGCTTCACCCTGGGGATGTTCCGGCTGGCGCTGAATGTCACCATCGGCGCAAAAGCCGAACTGGTCGCCACTGCCCAAAAGCTGGTTTCCCGGATCGGCAGCGCTACCGAATATACCCGCGACCTGCTGCTGACCAATATGCAGTCATTCCAGAACCGGCTGGCAGAAGTGCTGCCGGCTGACCTGGCCGGAACCTTCCAGTCATCGGTAAACGAAGCCGCACAGACTATGGCGGTTGTATCTCCCCAAGCCAAAGAACATGCCACCAACCTCATTTCACAGGTAGGAACAAAACTCGGTACCATGTTCTCGGGCCAGTACGGCTTCCTCTTTGACATCGCCGCTGTCAATTCCTACGTTTTTACCGCCTATCTGTTCGCCTTCTGCATCATCCTGGTGGTGGCCATCAGTCTGCTGACTCCGGCGCCGGCAGCTGAAAAGCTGAAATATACCATGAAGGGTACCCAAACCCCCGAAAATATCGCTGAGACACGCGCCAGCTGGAACAAGTGGGATGTGATCCACACCGTCATCATTCTGAGCGTCGTGGCGATTTTCTACTTCTACTTCTGGTAGAGGACCGGAAGGCAATTATGGTTTTTGAGTCTTGGATTCCGAGCCTTAAATGCCTTAAGATGAGGTGATTAAATATAGTAATTTTTATTGGGAAGAATATGAGCAAGAAGTATACCATAGGTCTCGATTACGGGACCGATTCCGTACGGTCACTGATCGTGGACACTTCCACAGGGGAAGAAATCGCCGGTGCGGTATTTGAATATCCCCGGTGGAAGAAAGGATTGTATTGTGATCCGGGGAAGAACCAGTTTCGTCAGCATCCCCTGGATTATCTTGAAGGGCTGGAATATACCGTAAAGGAGGCGTTGCGGCAGGCTCCTCCGGGAGTGGCGGAACAGGTGGCGGGAATTTCCGTCGATACGACGGGTTCCACTCCTGTTGCCGTGGACGAAAGGGGGACGCCCCTGGCGCTCACCGACGGATTCCGGGAGAATCCCAACGCCATGTTCATTCTGTGGAAGGACCATACCGCCGTTCAGGAAGCCGCTGAGATCAACAGTTTGGCGCGAAAGTGGGACACCGACTTCACGCAATATGAAGGGGGGGTATATTCTTCGGAATGGTTCTGGGCGAAGATCCTTCACGTTTTGCGCGAGGACACTGCCGTTTTGCGGAGTGCTTACAGCTGGGTGGAGCATTGTGACTGGATTCCCGCCATTCTGACGGGCAATAGCGATCCCCTCACCCTGAAGCGCAGCCGTTGTGCTGCGGGCCATAAGGCGATGTGGCACGAAGCTTTCGGCGGACTGCCTTCCGAAGCGTTTCTGGTCGCCCTGGATCCCCTGCTCGCCGGCTTGCGCGACCGTCTGTACAAGGATACTTACACCTGCGATATCTCTGCCGGAACGCTGACCCCTGAATGGGCCGCCAAGTTGGGCCTTCCGGAAGGTGTGACGGTGGGCGTGGGTGCCTTTGATGCCCACCTGGGTGCTTTGGGCGCTGAGATACAGCCTTACCACCTCTCCAAGGTGATGGGCACATCCACCTGTGACATGTTGGTGGCACCCATGGACGAAATTAACGACCGGCTGGTGAGCGGCATCTGCGGACAGGTCGACGGGTCGATCGTGCCGGGGATGATGGGGCTGGAAGCCGGGCAATCGGCTTTCGGCGATATCTATGCCTGGTTCCGCAAACTGCTGGAATGGCCCCTGACCACCCTTCTTCAGGAAACGTCGCTGGTTGACGAAGGAACCCGGCAAAAACTTGCCGATGAGGTGTCGGGGAAGATCATTGCCCGGCTGAGCGAGGAGGCTGCCAGACTACCCATCGGGGAAAGCGGACTGGTGGCCCTGGACTGGCTCAACGGCCGCCGCACCCCCGATGCCAACCAGAACCTCACGGGGGCCATCACAGGCCTCAACCTGGGGTCCGACGCCCCGAGGATCTTCCGTGCCCTGGTGGAAGCCACAGCCTTCGGGTCCAAAGCCATCAACGACCGTTTCATGGAAGAGGGTGTACGCATCGACGGGGTCATCGCCCTGGGGGGCGTGGCCAAAAAGTCGCCTTTCGTGATGCAGGTGGTCGCCGATGTGCTGAATATGCCCATCAAGGTAGCCCGCTCGGAACAGGCATGTGCCCTCGGATCGGCCATGGCGGCTTCTGTGGCAGCGGGGATCCATGCCACGACCGAAGAAGCCCAGAAAAAAATGGGCGGCGGCATCGAAACCGAATACCGTCCCATTCCCGAAAATGCAGAGAAGTACGCCCGGCTCTACGAGCAGTACAAGAAATTGGGACATTTTGTGGAGTTCGGGTAATACCTGTTACTGGAGAACCTCTATCGGGGTTCTCACGCAATCTCAACTTTAAACTCAACCTGCCGGAGCGTAGCGACGGCTTTAGTGGTTGTGTCCGCTGCTGACCAGGTACATCAACAGCAATCCGGCAAGGATCATGGCCAGTTGGAGGAGTGACTTCTTCCAGGAGTGTTCCTTGTTGAGTTCAGGCATCAGGTCGGTTCCTGCCAGGTAGATAAAACCACCTGCGGCGACCGGCAGGACATATTCGGAGAGGGATTCCACCGCTGAACCGGCAAGGAGGGTGATGACAGTTCCCAGGATGGCGGCGAGTGCCGCGTAGAAATTGAGCCACAACGCCCTTGTCGCGGTAAATCCCGCGTGGATGAGAATTCCGAAATCACTGACCTCCTGGGGAATTTCATGAAGGACCACGGCGAGGGTGGTGGCAATGCCGATTTCCGGTCCTGTCATCCACCCGGCGGCAATCAGGATCCCGTCGGTGAAGTTGTGCAATGCATCAGCCATCAGGCTGATATAGCCGTAAGCCCGCGGATGCTCCCCGATATGCGCCAAATCATGTCCGTGGTGCCAGTGAAGAAATTTCTCCATCACAAAAAAGACCAGGATCCCCGACAGGATCAGTACGGCAATCACTCCGTGGTTGTCAATCGACTCAAAGGATTCGGGGATCAGGTGAAAGAAGACGTTCCCCAGCAGGGCTCCCACGGCCAGACTGACGAGGATAAAAACGATGTTCTGGAGTTTTTTGGCTTTCAGGGCGAGGAAAAAAATCCCGGTGATCGAGATAAAGCTTACCAGCAGGGTGCTGATCAGGGAATTGATCCAGATATTGGTCATGTAAAGTTTTGTTTATCAGGAACCTCTTGCTTGTTACTGGCTTTGGATAAACCTGTAGGTGATGGTACCGGTCTGAAAAGCAGGGGCGTTGGTATCGACGTTGAATCTTGCCTGGAGTGCAGCTCTTTTGGCTGCATCGTGGAGGTCGGGATTCATGGTGGTAGTCCCTCTTTGTCCGGGTTCCGCCGCGGTTACCCTGCCATTCTGGTCGACGGTGATTTTGACGACCACGGTACCCTGTTCACGGCCGGGGTAGTTGGGTTTGGGGGTTGAGGTGGCTTTTCTTCCGGAGAGGCTGTAGGAGATTCCTGGTCCCGAAGTTCCGGAGCCGCTGCCTCCGGCGCCGTAATTTCCGGAGTTGGGATCTCCGGTAGGAGAACCCTGGTTTCCGCCGGGGTAGGAGACGCCCTGGCTGGTTCCGCTGCCGCTGCCGGTGCCCGCAGCACCTCCTGCGGGGGTTCCGAAGGCCCCTTTGGTACGGTTTTCAATTTCGGCGATCCGCCGTTTCTCTTCCTCCTCTTTGCGGCGCGCTTCCTCAGCCAGCCGCTGGCGCTCCAGTTCCGCCTGCCGTTGCCGTTCGATCTCCAGCTGTTTCTGCCGCTCTTCCTCCCTTTTCTTGCGGGCGGCTTCCAGGGCTGCCGTCTGCTCATAATCCTGGGTCATCATCTCTTCTTTGGCGGGTTTCGCCGGCTGTTGCGGGGGAGGTGGCGGCACATAGGCAGGGACTTCCTCTTCCGCGGTCGCGGTCGGTTCTTCACTCTCCACAAGGGGGGAAGGTTCCAGTTCCCCCAGTCCGGTTTCGGAATCCCCGAAATTGACCAGAAACCCCTCTTCCCCGGGAAGAGGCAAGGGCGTGAAAAATCCTAGCAGGAACAACATGAGAAGGAGGGCCACATGAAAAACCACGGTGCCGATCAATCCATTCTTATGTTCCCTGAAATACTCCATATGTTAATCTTCCTTGGCTGTGGCCACAATCAGTTTAAAATCGTTTTTACGTGCTATGTTCATTATTTTCACCACTTCTTCAAAGGGAACCGACCTGTCGGCATGAAGGGAAATATAGGGCTCGGGTTGTCCCCCGAACTTCTGCACCAGGAAAGGTTCGATTTCCTGGAATGCCACCCGTTTCAATGCTCCCTCGTCGTTGATGTAATACTGCAACTCTTTGGTGATGGAGACGGTGGTCACCGGTTTTGCCGCTGTTTGGTTGTTGCTTTGGGGCAGCAGCAGTTTCAGGGCGTTAGGAGCCACCAGCGTCGACGACAGCATGAAAAATATAAGCAGCAGAAAGATGACGTCTGTCATGGAAGCCATGCTGAATGACGCACTTATTTTATTTCTCTTTTTTAAAGCCATGGGGAATGATTAGGCAGGTTCATTGAGAAGGTCCATGAATTCGGTGGTGGTGGCCTCCATTTTGAATACAACTTTTTCTATATTGGATACCAGGATGTTATAGGCGAAATACGCGATGATCCCCACGATGAGTCCGGCTACCGTGGTGACCAGGGCCTGGTAAATCCCGGTCGAAAGCAGGGTGATATCGATGTTGTTGCCGGCGTTGGCCATGTCGTAAAAAGCCTGGACCATTCCTGTGACGGTTCCGAGGAACCCCAACATGGGAGCTCCTCCGGCGGCGCTGGCGAGTGCCGGTAATCCTTTCTCCAGTTTCTGGATTTCGAGGTTACCCACGTTCTCAATGGCTGCCGTCACGTCGGTTAAGGGCCTGCCGAGGCGGCTGATCCCCTTTTCCACCATCCGGGCGGCAGGATTATCACTACTGCGGCACAGGGCGATGGCGGCGTCGATTTTCCCCGCCGTAATATAACTCTTTACCTTGTCCATCAGCCCGGTGTCAAATTTTCCGGCCCGCTTGACGGCAAAATAACGGTCCACAAAAATATAAACCGCAAGAACCGACAGCAGCAGGATGGGGATCATGATCCACCCCCCCTTCATCGCCAGGTCGATAAATTTCATCGAAATCCCGTCAGGCTGAGCCGCCAGGTTATTTGTACCCGCGGGTACGGTCTGAATCTGCAACAAAATATTCACCATGTCGTGTAGAAATATTTCAATTTAACTTTTAAGCAAACGAAATGCCACTCTTTTTATTTCGGGGCAAAGATACAAAAAAGGAAAAGGAGGACTAAGGTTGAGGTTAAGATTAAGATTAGGACAAAAATTGCAAGCTGCGCCACCCCCTTCCGAAAAACCCCGGTAGCGGTAAAGTTTTGGTGGCCGGAAAGGTTAAGGTCAACGGTATACCCCGGCCTGATTTCAGGCGGAATTCCTGCTTCCGCGGGGGCATGGGCATAGCGGACAAATGACCGGGTCATTTTTCAAACAACTGTGCCAGTCCGCCGACATAGTCCGAAAGCCACCCTTCCCTCATATTATCAAAAAATTCATCGGGGATGTTCACCTGCCGGATCTCCATTTTGGTAGATTTTCCGGAAGGATGGAGCAGGAGGGTCACTACGGAAGGGTTTTCCTGTGAGCCGAAGTCCCATTCCTGGACAATTTTGCTGTTTTTAACAAATTCCAGGTTGGTACCTGTTATGCTTCCGTCCCAGAGTGAAAAAGCGCTTCCTGGTTCTTCGGACATCACCGCAGGTTCGCCGGTCCAGATTTCCAGCATCGTCTGATTCACCAGGGCATTGTATACGTCTTCGGGGGAGGCGTGCAGGGTAACGTACTTTTTAAATTCTCTCATCGGTTAAAATATTTCAAGGCTTTGTTTCCTTCCGTTAAACAAATGTCATGACTCCGGGGACGATTCCTGGGGTTGGCGCACTCCTGGCCAGATAGGTGTTTGTCCCGTCCGGGGGGGCCAGACTTCGGGCAGTCGTTATTCCCGGTCATCCAAATATAGCTTTTATTGATTATTTTCGCCGGGTTTTCTCAATCTTTCTAAATTTGGCGTGCAAAGAACAGAATGATGGGATGGTTGCAGAATTATGGCCGATTGGTGAAGTTTGAGCATACGCTTTTTGCCCTTCCCTTTGCCTTGACCGGTTTTTTCATGGCTTCGCGGCAACCCGGCGCCGACGTGAGTTGGAAGCTTTTTGCCCTGGTGGTGTTGTGTATGGTTTTTGCCCGGAATGCGGCCATGGGTTTCAACAGGTGGCTCGACCGCCACGTTGACAGCATCAATCCCCGGACGGCGCAGCGGGAGATCCCGGCGGGAGCGATCCCGCCCGCTTCCGCACTGGCCTTTGTCATCATCAACGCGCTGCTATTCATTGTCACCACCTGGTTCATTAACCGCCTCTGTTTTTATCTCTCCCCGGTGGCATTGTTTGTGGTTCTCTTTTACAGCTTCACCAAACGTTTTACCTCTCTTTCCCATTTTTTCCTGAGTCTGGGGCTGGCCATCGCCCCGTTGGGAGCCTACCTGGCGGTTACCGCCCGCTTCGACCTGCCGCCGCTGATCCTCAGTTCGATCGTCTTTTTATGGGTGAGCGGATTTGATATCGTCTATTCTCTTCAGGATGAGGAATTTGATAAAGAGCACCGGTTGAACTCCCTGCCTGTCAGGCTGGGGAAAAGAAAGGCTTTGAGGCTTTCGGAACTTATTCATTTGCTCACGGCCTTGCTGGTCATTCTCCTTGCCGTGGTGTTGAAAGGAGGAGGGCTTCACTGGGCCGGGGTACTCTGGTTTACCGGATTGCTGTTGTCGCAGCATCTGCTGGTAAAACCCGACGATCTCCGGCGTGTCAACATGGCTTTTTTTACCACCAACGGCCTTGCCAGCGTGGCCTATGCCGTTTTCCTGATCGCCGACATGTTCCTGCGATGACACAAAGGGCGTTAGTCCGGAAAGATTTCCCGGGCCCGCAGAACCCTCCGGTTGATTTTATAAGAAAAGCCGACGGTGATGAATTCCTTGAACTGTAGTTTGGGTCCGCGAACCTTGTTCCCCTGTGAATCCAGGACAGGATTGCCTTCTTTGTCGGTTTTTTCAAACAGGATCTTGCTGTCGTAAATCGAATGGACCATCATGTTGATGCTGATGTGATGGGTCAGCTGCATGTTAAGCAGGTTCTCCCAATCGACGTCCAACTGTTTGAACGGGGCCAGGTAATTGACGAACATCCTGAACTTGGTTTCAAAGGTTACGTTGGGAAACAAATCCTTTTTAAATTTCAGGTCGGTATTCAGTCCGGGCTCCCAGTAGGAGCTTTTTCCGGGGGTAATACCGAAATTGGATTTGTCGATTTTCAGGGTGTCATTCACGAAAACCAATTTGGAGGTCAGCGGGGAAATGAAGAGTGATAAATCCTTGTTGGGTTTGTAATCCATCCCGATTTTGAAGAGAAAACGGCCCGGGGCCAGAAATCCGGAAATGGGATTGTCGCGGTTGGGATATTTGTATCCGTAGAAAAACTGGGATTCCAGGTCGACTTCCGTACTGTAATACCATTTTTTTCCTGCGCTGAATCCCAGCCGGGAGGTGAGCCCGAACTTGTCGTCATTTTTCTGGATCCCCTCCTGTCCGGGATTGATCCACCCATTCCGGATTTCTCCGCTATTTTCCCATTTGACCTTGTCGGAAGAGTAATTAGCAAAACCGCGGGCGACGATCAGGATTGACAGGGCGCTTTTCCCCCCTTTTTTCCAGTTGCTCAGGTAAGTCTGGGTGAATCCGGTGTTTCCGTTCCCTCCGATGGACCAAGGTGTATAAGCCTGATACCGTTTACTTACTTTGTCGAGGTTTGTCGACGGTTTGTTCAGCGTGGTAAAGTCGAAATCCTTGACGGCCTGCTGCCGGAAACGGCTGAAAGTCACCCCGTCTTCAATGACGAGTTGCATGGAACGTCTGTCAATGTTTTGCACCAGCACCGACAGGGAGTCGTTCTGCTGGTTTTTCAGCCAGACCCTGGTAAAGTATTTTCCAGCATTGCTCAGTACCAGGGGAGAGCTGGCATAGGTGAGGTTCATCAGGTTTACCGTGGTGTTGTCAACCAGGTTGGCGAATCCGGTGAGCCAGCGAATCGACTGGTATATCGAATCGTTGACGGCATCGATGACCAGCTTGTTGTGAAAATTCATCACTTGTTCATTGTTCCTTTTCACGGTGGTGATCCGTTGCGATTTCAGCAGGTTGGCACGCTCTTCGATCAGTTGCCGGCGGTATTCAGCGATCCTGTTATTTCTGACTTCCGACAATACCGAATCGTTGTAATGGATCCGCATTTGCTCTACCAGCCGGCTCCTGTCATTGTCGAGCCGGAGGATTCTCCGGAAATCCTGGGGTGACTGTACCATCTCCTCCGGAATGGCATCCAACACTTTCAGGGAATCGGGAAGGGTGTATATCCCTTCGGTAATCAACTGCATTCCCTCTCCCGGAGGGATCAGTTGCGCATTCTCTTCCGCTTCCTGCATCAACTCCTCCGGAACCGTGACCGGCCTTCCTTCGTATTCTTTCTTTACTTCTTCCTCAATGGCCTCCAACTGCCGGTTCAGCATCCGGAGGGGAATGTATCCCGCAACGCGCAGGGAGTCGGGTGCATCCTGCGGCTTCCTGACAATCATCGGAGTGGTTTCTTCACCCCTGAGTCGGGAGAAATGGTTCAGGATGGTGTCGATGGGTTCGTTTTCTATGAAATCGATCAGGCCGGCAAGCCTCCGTTCCGCGAGGGGATCGGTGAAATGCCATTTGCTGCCATGCGATATATAACGCTTGATAAGCTGAAGGTTATAATTGAGTGAATCCGTATATGCCGGTTTATCTCCTGTCTGGGCATACACTGCCGAAAGCCCCAGAACCAGCAAAGTCACCGTAATAATCAATTTTCCTCTCATAGCAGGGTATTTCAAGAAATCAAACGCAAAAATAAGGCTTCTGGTATGATTCACATAATCGACAATCACAAATTCAGCGGAAATGGCAGTGGTTAACTTTTTTTTTCCGTAACTTGTATGCAGGAGATTTCAACAACAAAAATTATGTGATTATGAAAAAGTTATTTTTCGTTTTTACAATGATGACTGTGGCATGGACGCTTTCAGCGCAAGCCCCGCAGGCCCTTAATTATCAGGCTGTGGCACGTGATGCCTCCGGAAATGTACTGGCCGATCAGCTTGTGAGTTTCAGGATCAGCATTCTCAGCGGCAGTTCCACAGGCTCCGCTGTTTATTCGGAGGTTCACACCGGAAAGGTGACCAACGGATTCGGCTTGGTCCAACTCGCCATCGGGCAGGGAACGCCGGTTACCGGGGCTTTTCATTCCGTGACATGGAAATCAGGGATGTATTATGTGAAAGTTGAGATGGATCCGGCCGGGGGATCGGCATATCAGCACATGGGAACCAGTCAGTTGCTGAGTGTTCCGTATGCCCTCCATGCCAAAAATGTGGAGATTGAGGCGGATGGTGATGCTTCCAATGAGATCCAGACGCTGAGTCTCAACGGCAACCAGTTGTCGCTGTCTCGGGGTGGGGGCACCGTCACCCTTCCTTCGTCGGGTACCGCAGGCGATAACTGGGGGACCCAGACGGTGGTCACCGATGCCTCCCTGGCGGGGAACGGGCTTCAGGCAACACCCCTGAAAGTCGCTGACAACGGCGTGACTTCCGCAAAAATCGCCGATGCAGCCGTCATCACCAACAAATTGGCTGCCGGTGCCGTTACGGCAGTTAAACTGGCCCCCATGGGAGCAACGGCCGGACAGGTGCTCACCTACAGCGGTACGGCCTGGGGCCCCAAAAGCTTTACGTCCAGCCCCTGGCTGTCATCGGGTTCCGATATCTATTTCAATGATGGAAAGGTGGGGATCGGAAAAATCCCCGATACCGACCTGCGGCAGTTTCAGGTACTAACTTCTGACAGGCAGGCGGTGGCCGCCATCAACAAAAGCGCCACCCAAGCCTCCATTTTTGCGATTAACGAAGGGGCAGGACCGGCTGCCGAATTCCGGAACAGAATCAAAATTATTGATGGCACCCAGGGAGAAGGAAAGGTGCTGACCTCCGATGCCGGCGGATTTGCTTCCTGGCAGACCCCGGCTTCCAACCCCTGGAAGATAATTGACGATGACATTTTTTATAATGCGGGTTATGTTGGTATCGGAACCTCTTTGACCAATTATCCCCTGACTATCGAAAACGCCAGCAACGATTGCTTTATCAAGTTAAAGGACACCCAGGGCACCGGCGGAATGCGAATTGGTGCGTTTAGGGGAGAACTTGCATTTATCAATGACAATTTAAATGCAAATTTCCGGTTTTTAATCAATTCCAGCTCGGGATACATTCAGATGATGACCATTGATGGCGCCAACAAAAGGGTGGGCATCAATACTACCAAGCCGAGTGCGTCACTCGATGTTGAAGGAACCATGGCGGTCGGTTCGGCAGGAATCGTTTTCTCCGAGATCAGGGAGATCACCGGAATGACCAGCGCCACGGGATCCTTTGTCCTGATTTCCTGGCCTTCTGATTATAACAAGACCAACACCAGGATCCTTTCGGCTGAAATATATTACGACGGGAGGAACTGGAATACCATGGGAATGGGGTTTGAGGATAAAATGGTCGGCTGTTCAATGGCTGACTTGGGAATTTTCCTTCATTACCCTGGTATACCGCAATACCAGAGCAGGGATTACCGGATCCTTCTGATGAAGGTGCAGTAAACATTCCCTGAGGTCAGTTTCAGCTTCATCCTTACCATTGCGTGTAGGGTTTCCGGGCAAGTTCTGAGTTGTAGTACCGCTGGTCAAAGGTCACCTCGTGGCTGAGCCAGGCGGGACGGCTGAAAGGCTGGCTTTCGTCTTCCAGTTCCACCTCCGCCATCAGTAACCCGGCGTTGGCGCCCAGAAATTCATTCACCTCCCAGTGGGTCTCATCCACCACCAGCCGGTGCCTGATTTTTTCCACCGGGAGGAAGAGGGCCAACCCCAGAAGGGCTTCCGCATCCTCCACCGGGATTGTATATTCAAATTCCGGCCTCGTGATTCCTTCCATCCTTCCCTTGATGGTGATCCATGCCCGGTCACCCTCCCGCCTGATGCGAACCTCCCGGTCGGGATCGACCGACAGATAACCCTGTTTCAGGATGGTTTGATTGTCGCTTCCCGGAAATTGTTCCCGATGCACCAGGAATTTCCTTTCAATTTCCTTCATTTTTGACTTTTTAGGTGAAATCTGCAGGATTTATTTACCGATTATTGCCAAGGCGCTGGTATATCCCGATAAGAAGGTGGCTTCCGTCACAATTGCAATTCGTTCTTCTCTCCTATAAAGCATATTCCCCTTTGGCTTCCGGTTGAAACAAAATCCTGGTGATTTTCACCTTTTTGGTGCCGGCAGGAACCCTGAACTCCACCTCGTCACCTTCGCGGTACCCGATCAGGGCGCTCCCCAGCGGCGAGAGCACCGATAGCCTGTTGTTCTTAAAATCCGCATCCTGGGGGTAGACCAATTTGAAGGTCATCACCCTGCCCGAAGCCAGGTCAATCACCTCCACCTCGGAATTCATGGTCACGAAGTCGGGACCGATCTTGCGGGGTTCTATCCGTTTGGCCCGGTCGATCTCTTGCTCGAGGGTCTCGATATTGTGAAGGTCATCCTTCATGGTGTCCCTGACACTGTTGATCAGGTTGAACAAGCGCTGATAATCCAGGTTTGTGATTTGCAATTGCGTTCTCATATTGTTAAAAATGCGTTGTTAATTGTCATAGAAATAAAAAATCCGGTTCCTGCGAAACCGAATCCTTACAAATATAGTCAACATTTTGTATATGACCAAATTTGGGATCATGAATGACAATTGGCTACGCAAGTGGTTATTAACCTTAATTATCTATCTTTGCCGCGTTAAAGAAGCTGATATGCCCACCGTTGCTGCCAATTCCGGGGAACCCGCGGCCTCCTTCCGCTACTTCGATGTGATCATGGCTCTTTTCGTGGCCGTTCTTCTGATTTCGAACATCGCCTCCACGAAAATCCTGACCCTCTGGAAATTTACCTTCGACGGGGGAACCATCCTCTTTCCGATGAGTTATATCTTCGGCGATATCCTTACAGAAGTATACGGCTACCGTCGTTCGAGGAAGGTGATCTGGACCGGTTTTTTCGCCACCCTGATGATGTCATTGATCCTGTGGGTGGTCCAGGTTTTGCCGCCGGCAGGGGAGTGGCCCTACCAGGAGGCCTTTGAAAAGGTCATCGGCTTTGTCCCACGGATCGTACTTGCCAGTCTGGTGGCTTACTTCGCCGGCGAATTCACCAACTCCTGGCTCCTCTCCCGGCTCAAGCTCCTGATGGAAGGCAAATACCTCTGGATGCGCACCATCGGTTCCACCCTCGCCGGAGAGGGCATTGACACCCTCCTTTTCTGCCTGATCGCCTTCTACGGCCTCCTCCCCGGAAACCTCCTCCTGACGGTGTTCCTCTCCAACTACATCTTCAAATGCACCGTCGAGATCCTCTTCACTCCCGTCACCTATGCGGGGGTCCGCTTCCTGAAAAAGCGGGAAAACATCGATGTTTACGACCGCGGGATCAGCTACAATCCTTTCCGGTTTATGTAAATTTAATATTAAATCTCCCTCTTTTCTTAACTTATTTCTTAAAATACCGCTTTTAAATTACGGTTTTCTCTTGCTATTGAAAATAGTTTTTACATTTGCTATGGAATCGTAGCGTTGATCCGTACTTTGGAAAAATGAAGAATCTGATGGTTAATATTATTCTTGTAGGTGTCGTCATTCTAAGCAGCAGCTGAGGAGGGCACGGTCATTTACAGGAATCAGGATATGTAGCCTTTCTCAGCAAACGGGAAAGGTTTTTTTTTAGAAATAATCATGGCTGACGAAAAAATGGGAAACAGGTTACGCAGTGAAACGACGACGCAAGGGCGCAGGATGGCGGGGGCTCGCAGCCTGTGGCGCGCCAACGGGATGACGGAGGAACAGATGGGAAAACCGGTGATTGCCGTGGTGAATTCCTTCACCCAGTTTGTTCCGGGGCACACCCACCTTCATGCCGTCGGCCAGCAGGTCAAATCGCTCATTGAGCGGGAGGGATTTTTTGCCGCCGAATTCAACACAATCGCCATTGACGACGGTATTGCCATGGGGCACGACGGAATGCTCTATTCGCTGCCCTCGCGCGATATTATCGCCGACAGTGTGGAATACATGTGTAATGCCCATTGCGTGGACGCCATGGTGTGCATTTCGAACTGTGACAAGATCACCCCGGGAATGCTGATGGCGGCTATGCGGCTGAACATTCCGGCCATTTTTGTTTCGGGCGGACCCATGGAAGCCGGTGTCTCCGGCGGAAAATCCTACGACCTGGTGGATACCATGGTGATGGCTGCCGATCCCACAGTGGACGATGATCTGATGACGGCCGTGGAAAAAGTCGCCTGTCCGACGTGCGGATCCTGCAGCGGCATGTTCACCGCCAACTCCATGAACTGCCTTACCGAAGCCATCGGCCTCTCCCTTCCGGGAAACGGCACCATCGTGGCCACCCATGTAAACCGCAAAAAGCTCTTCGAAACGGCGGCCCGCAGGATCGTGGAAATGACAAAAGCTTACTATTTCGATGACGATGACTCGGTATTGCCGCGGAATATCGCCTCTCGGGCGGCATTTTTCAATGCTATGAAACTCGACATCGCCATGGGCGGCTCTACCAATACCGTACTTCACCTGCTGGCCATCGCCCATGAGGCAGAGGTGGATTTCACCATGCAGGACATCGACCGTCTGAGTCGGACCACGCCCAACCTCTGCAAGGTAGCGCCCAGCTCATCCTATCATGTCGAGGATGTCAACCGGGCCGGTGGGATCCTGGGGATCATGGCCGAGCTGGCGCGGGGCGGATTACTCGATACCTCGGTGAAGCGGGCCGACGGGAAAACGCTGGGGGAGGCCCTTGCCGCTTATGACATCATGAATCCTGACCCCTCCCCGGAAGCTTCTGATATTTTCCGGTCGGCGCCGGAAGGGAAGCGCAACCTGGTGATGGGTTCACAGAGCAACTATTATCAGGTCCCGGATACCGACCGGGAGAAAGGGTGCATCCGCAGCATCGCGAATGCCTATTCCGGCGATGGCGGGCTGGCGGTCCTTTACGGCAATATCGCCCGTGACGGCAGCATCGTGAAAACTGCCGGTGTGGATCCCTCCATGCTGACATTCACCGGTACCGCCCGGGTCTTTGATTCCCAGGAAGAGGCCTGCAACGGCATCCTCGGCAAGGCCGTCAGTCCCGGCGACGTGGTGGTGATCCGCTATGAAGGTCCGCGCGGAGGCCCCGGCATGCAGGAGATGCTCTATCCCACTTCCTACCTGAAATCGATGAAACTCGACAAGGTGTGCGCTTTGGTCACCGACGGCCGTTTTTCGGGGGGCACCTCCGGCCTTTCGGTGGGACATGTCTCCCCTGAAGCAGCGGCAGGTGGCGACATCGCCCTGGTACGCGAGGGCGACCTCATCGAAATCGATGCCACCGGGCGGACCATCAACCTGCTGGTGACGGCAGAAGGACTGGAACGCCGCCGGCAGGCCGAAGAAGCCAAAGGAAAAGAGGGTTGGAAACCCAAAGCCCGTCCACGGAAAGTATCGCAGGCCCTCCGGGCTTATGCCTCAATGGTGAGCTCGGCCGACAAGGGAGCGGTGAGGATAATTTAAGGTTAAGTTTAAGAATTGAATAATTTTTAAAGGATAACCCGAATGGTTTAAGGTCAATAACCACCGGTAAAACCGGGTGGATGAAGGAACTTCTCCACGCACCTGCACGGTAGTTTGAAACTCTGAAGCTCTGAGTTAATTAAGTCAGTTTGAAATAAAAAACAGCACGTTATGAATAAGAGTCCAGGAAAAATAAGCGGTTCCGAGGCGGTGATCCTGTCGCTGATCGAGGAAGGGGTGGATACCATTTTCGGGTATCCCGGGGGGGCCATTATGCCGATCTACGATGCCCTTTACGATTACGGTTCTAAGATCAGGCACATCCTTACCCGTCATGAACAGGGTGCCGCCCATGCTGCCGAAGGATTTGCAAAAATCACGGGCAGGGCGGGGGTTTGTTTTGCCACTTCCGGTCCGGGTGCCACCAACCTGATGACCGGCATCGCCGACGCCATGATCGACTCGGTTCCCATGGTTTGCATTACCGGACAGGTGACCTCTCCCTTACTGGGAACCGATGCTTTCCAGGAATCCGATGTCATCGGCATGTCCATCCCCGTGACCAAGTGGAATTTCCAGATCACTTCCCCGGAAGAAATTCCCCATGCCATCGCCCAGGCTTTCTTCATCGCCCAAACGGGCAGGCCGGGCCCCGTCCTCCTCGACATTACCAAGGATGCCCAGTTCGGCGAATTGAATTTCGAATATAAAAAGTGCACCAAGATCAGAAGTTACATCCCCGAGATCCCTGTCGATCCCTTCAAGGTGAAAGAGGCGGCTGAATTGATCGATCAGTCCAAAAAGCCGCTCCTGCTTTTCGGCCAGGGGGTGATCATCGCCAAGGCCGAGGATGAATTGCGGGCTTTCATCGAAAAGACCGGTATTCCGGCGGCATGGACCCTGTTGGGACTGTCGGCGCTTCCCACCAAACATCCGCTGAATGTAGGCATGCTGGGGATGCATGGCAATTACGGCCCCAACATCAAAACCAATGATGCCGACCTGATCATCGCTGTGGGAATGCGCTTCGACGACCGGGTGACCGGAAAAGTTTCTGACTATGCCCGTAAGGCTAAGATCATCCACCTCGATATCGATCCTGCGGAGATTAATAAAATTGTCAAAGCCGACGTTGCCATTCTTGGAGACGCGTCAAAATCGCTGAAAATGCTGACTGGCAATGTGAAATCCAATTCCCACGACGAATGGGTCAAGGAATTCCGCGAAGCCGACCAGGTGGAATATGAAAAGGTGATCAGGAAGGATTTGTATCCCACGAAACCCGGTCTGACCATGGGGGAAGTGGTGAAGATGGTTTCCGGCAAGACGAAGGGAGAAGCGATCCTGGTCACCGATGTAGGCCAGCAACAGATGATCGCGGCACGTTATTTTGGTTTTAACCACAGCAGGAGCTGTGTTACCTCGGGCGGACTGGGGACCATGGGATACGGACTTCCCGCGAGCATGGGCGCCCAGATAGCCGCTCCCGGCCGCACGGTCGTGGCTATGATCGGTGATGGGGGATTTCAGATGACCATCCAGGAACTGGGGACTATCGCCCAGAACAAACTGCCGGTGAAAATCGTACTGCTCAACAACCACTTCCTCGGAATGGTGCGCCAATGGCAACAGCTCTTCTTCGAAAAACGGTACTCCTTCACCGGACTTACCAACCCCGATTTTATCACCATTGCCAAAGGTTTCGGAATCCCCGGAATAAAGGTCGACAACCGTGAAGATCTCGACGAAGCCGCTCAGACCATGCTTGACCATCGGGGACCTTTCCTCCTTGAAGTGACCATAGAAAAGGAAGACAATGTCTTTCCCATGGTGCCCGCCGGTGCCTCTGTTTCCGAAATAATGCTCGAACCCTGAATAATCTGAAATCATGAAGCGAGAATATAACATCACGGTTTTCTCGGAAAACCACATCGGGTTGCTGTCCCGGATCACCCTGATTTTCACCCGACGAAAAATCAACATCGACAGTCTGACCGTCTCGGAATCGGCCATCCGGGGAATCTATAAATTCACCATTGTCGTTCATTGTACCGAAGATATGGTGCGAAAGGTTGTGGGGCAAATCGACAAGGTGATCGACGTGCTGAAAGCCTTTTACCTGACCAACGAAGAGATGATCTACCAGGAAATTGCTTTGTACAAGGTTCCCACGGAAGCCCTCTACGACAGCGACCAGGTGGAAAAGATCGTGCGTGATTCCGGAGCTCGTATCCTGGAGATCACCCGGGAATATACGGTGATTGAGAAGACAGGACACAAAGAGGAAACCCAGGCGCTCTTTGACCAGTTGAATCAGTTCCGGGTGATGCAGTTCATCCGTTCTGGAAGGGTGGCCATCACCCGGGATCCCCTCGAGCGGATTTCCGAATACCTGCGGGAAAGGGATGCCTTTCTGATGAATATGGATTAAGCAGTTTGACAGGTGCAGGATTAACATAAACACTAAAATAAAATTATTATGGCAAAAATCAATTTTGGCGGGGAAGTGGAAAATGTGGTTCTCCGCGAAGAGTTTCCAGTGGAGAAAGCCCGGGAGGTTTTGAAGGATGAGGTGATCGCCATCATCGGATACGGGGTGCAGGGTCCAGCCCAGGCCCTCAACATGCGGGATCAGGGATTCCGGGTGATCGTCGGGCAGGCGCCGGAATTCAAACAGGACTGGGACAAGGCCGTCGGCGACGGGTTTGTGCCGGGAGAGACCCTTTTCCCTGTGGAAGAGGCTGCCACCCGGGGGACCATCATCCAGTACCTGGTGTCGGATGCTGCTCAGCGGATCCTCTGGCCCAGGATAAAACCGTGTCTGAAGGAAGGCGACGCCCTCTATTTTTCGCATGGCTTTTCTATTGTTTACAAGGATCAGACCAAGGTGATCCCTCCGGAGAATGTCGACGTGATCCTGGTGGCTCCCAAGGGTTCGGGCGCCAGTGTGCGTACCAACTTCCTGGCAGGCCATGGCATCAATTCCAGTTTTGCCGTTTTCAGGGATTTTACCGGACGTGCCCTGGACCGCACCCTGGCTCTGGGGATCGCCATCGGCTCGGGATACCTCTTTCCCACGACCTTTGAAAACGAAGTCTTTTCCGACCTGACGGGAGAACGGGGGGTGCTGATGGGTGCCCTGGCCGGCATCATCGAAGCCCAGTACCAGGTGCTGCGCAAAAACGGCCATTCCCCTTCTGAAGCTTTCAACGAAACAGTGGAAGAACTCACCCAGAGCCTGATCCGCCTGGTAGACCAGAACGGCATGGACTGGATGTACGCCAACTGCAGCGCCACGGCACAGCGGGGTGCCCTTGACTGGCGCCATAAGTTCCGGGAAGCGACCCTTCCCGTGTTCAACGACCTTTACAAAAGCGTGACGGAGGGTGTGGAAACCAAGCGGGTGATTGACTCGCTCAGCAGCGCCGATTACCGCGATACCCTCAACGCGGAACTGAAGGCAATGCGTGAATCGGAACTCTGGCAGGCCGGCGCCGCCGTGCGGCAGCTGCGGCCGGGAACCAAATAAAACAACCCGGATCCCCCCGTACCGCCCTGGAGACACAGGGCCTCCCCGGCTTCGGGAGTGGATATGCCGCCCGGCGGTGCGCACCTGCCTCCTCCTTGCGAAGGAGGAGTACCCGCCGTATGTCGGGGGAGGTGGTTGTTATCAGTATTTTGTTAATTTTGCCGGAACATCTCACTAACCTGATTACGTAAATATGCGGTGGCGACTGCGGAATTTTCTCCTTCCGGCCGTTCTGGTCCTCCTTGCCCTGATGTGGGGTTGCAGGGAGGATGAGGATACCGGGATATGTATGGATTGTGCCGAAATATCCTCTTTCACCTTTCTGAGCTACAACAACGTCGCTCTTTCCACCGATGTTAATGCGGTCATCGGGAGCGACCGGGTAATTACCGTTCATTTCCCCGCGAATACCAATCTTACGTCGCTGATCCCCAATTTCATCCATACAGGAAAGGAGGTCCTCATCGGTAACCGGGTGCAGGTAAGCGGCCAGACGATCTGCGACTTCTCAAAGCCGGTGAAGTATATGGTGGTCGCTTTGGACGGCTCTTCTGCAGAGTATACCGTCATCGCCACCAAGGATCCTTCGACCGACAATACCCTTACCTTCTTCGGGCTGAAAAAAGCCGACAATCCGGGTTTGCCTTCCGATATCACCTTTGTAATTAATCAGCAGAAAAAGGAGATCAGGGGTAGCTGTTTCCGTTGGATCGACGGGGATCCCGTCGTCGGAATGATCCCCTCCTTTGAGACTGGCGCTGTTTCGGTTTCCGTAGAAGGGAAAACGGTGACTTCCGGCATCACGGCCATCTCCTTCAAGGAGGAATTCACCCTTATGGTGGAGGCAGAAACGGGTGTGAAACGGAGTTACCTGGTAAAGTTGCTCTCTCCCCAGGTGAACGCCACCCTTCCGGTGCTGAAAATCGATGCTGACGGTCCCATCGACAGCAAGGAAGTATACCAGACTGCCTCGCTGCAGATCTTCGGAAACGGCATTCAGGAGGGGTTGTGGAACAGTTCGGAGAACGGCAAAAAGGTGGAGATCCGCCTGCGGGGCAATTCGACGTTGGGATTGCCCAAGAAACCTTACCGGATAAAGTTTCCCGACAAGTACAGTCCGCTCGGACTCAACCATGCCAAAGAAAAAAGCTGGGTATTGCTGGCCAATGATGCTGATAAAAGCCTGTTGCGCAATGCGGTGGCTTTCAGGGCAAGTGAAATTCTGCTGGCCGACAATGCGCGGGGAGCGGGCTTCACGGCAGCCACACGTTTCGTTGATATCTACCTCGACGGCATCTACATAGGAAATTACCATCTTACCGACCAGGTGGAGGTGGCACCGGGACGGGTAGCGGTGCAGTCGCTGAAAGCTTCCGACGGCAGCAATCCGGTGACCATCACGGGAGGTTACCTGCTGGAAATCGACGGCTTTGCCGCCTCAGAACCGCTGCATTTCATTACCCACGTTAAGAATATTCCCGTCACCATTAAATATCCCAAGGATGATAACTACCATCCCGCCCAAGTCGATTATGTCAGTAACCTCTTCGGCAGAGAGGCCGAGGGGGCTCTCTTTGCTGCCGATTTTGCCGATCCGGTGAAGGGATGGCGCAAATATTTCGACGAAAAAACCTGGGTAGACTATTTCATCATCAGTGAAATCACCGGAAATTCCGATGCCTGGTGGAGTACCTATATTTACAAATTCAGGGATGATCCTCTTTTTTACTTCGGCCCTGTCTGGGATTTTGACATTGCCTTCAACAATGACAACCGGCTGGGAGATGCCCGGCTGAAGCTGATGGCCGATGCAGCCCACCAGCCACGCCAGTGGGTCAACCGCCTCAGGGAGGACCCGGGTTTCAGAAAGGCGGTGAAGGAGCGGTGGAATTTAAAAAAGGGGGAATTACGGACCCTGGTCACTTTTGTGGACCAGGCCGCGGAATCGATCAGCATGTCACAGGAAGCCAACTTTTCGGTATGGGACATTCGGGAACAGAAACTGGGGCATGCCGCCGCACCTCCCGCTTCCCACGAGGTGGCCGTCAGACAGCTGAGAGAATACCTGGAGGTTAGGTGGAACTTCCTCGATGGGGTCTTCAAAGGGTGGTGAAGGGAAAATAGGAACAGCGCCACAAGCAACCCAATGTTTATTCAATGTTAATATTATTAGAAAAAATGTCATTTCGCTGTTAATCCAGAAATTTTTTGTTTTATTTGCGTTAAAGTGTAAGTAAAAATGAGTTTTTTAGTCAATATTGCCATCATTCTCAACAGCATTCTAATTCTTGGAGGGATTGGATGAGAATGGCATATTGAAAGGCAGGATAGTAACAGGAAAGGGCCATTCTCGGAAAACGGGGATGGCCCTTTCACATAAACCTAAAAATATGAGTGACAGGTTGTTTATTTTCGACACGACACTTCGGGATGGAGAGCAGGTACCCGGGTGCCAACTGAACACCATTGAGAAGATTGAAGTGGCCAAAGCCCTGGAGGATCTTGGTGTTGACATCATCGAAGCAGGCTTTCCGATTTCCAGTCCGGGCGATTTTGAATCAGTGGTGGAGATTTCCAAGGCGGTGACCTGGCCGGTCATCTGCGGCCTCACGCGGGCCGTCCGGAAGGATATCGACGTGGCTGCCGATGCCCTGCGGTATGCCCGGAAGAAGAGGATACACACCGGAATCGGCACTTCCTTTTACCACATTCACTACAAGCTCAACAGCAATCCCGACGAGATCCTTGAGCGGGCGGTAGAGGCTGTGAAATATTCTAAAAAGCTGGTGGAGGATGTGGAATTCTATGCCGAAGATGCCGGTCGTTCCGACAACGAATATCTGGCGCGGGTGATCGAAGCGGTGATCAAGGCGGGTGCCACGGTGGTCAACATTCCCGATACCACGGGCTATTGCCTTCCTGAGGAATTCGGTGCGAAAATCAAATATCTGGTGGAGAATGTGAAAGGGATTGACAAGGTGGTGATTTCCACGCACTGCCACAACGATCTGGGGATGGCCACCGCCAACACCATTGCCGGCATCATGAACGGGGCGCGGCAGGCTGAGGTGACCATCAACGGCATTGGCGAGCGGGCGGGAAATACCTCGCTCGAAGAGGTGGTGATGATCCTGAAAAGCCGGCATAAGGTACTCGGCGTTGATACTAACATCCGGACGCAGAACATTTACCATACCAGCAGGCTGGTATCCACGCTGATGAACATGCCGGTACAGCCCAACAAGGCGGTCGTGGGACGGAACGCCTTCGCCCACTCCTCGGGGATTCACCAGGACGGCGTTCTGAAACACCGGGAGAATTACGAGATCATGGATCCCCGGGATGTTGGGGTCAACGAATCCTCCATCCTCCTCACAGCGCGGTCGGGCAGGGCGGCACTGAGTCACCGCCTGGAACTGCTGGGGTTTAAACTTGATAAGGAGAAACTCAACAAGGTGTATGAGGAATTTCTGAAGCTGGCGGACAAGAAAAAGGAGATCCGCGATGACGACATCGCCCTTTTGGTGGGGGATGCCACGCGCCAGGAGAAGCGTATCAAACTGGACTTCCTCCAGGTCGTGGCGGGAAAAACGTTGGTTCCCACCGCAACCATCAGATTGGATATCGCCGGCGAGAAATTCAACGCCACCTCTTCGGGGAACGGTCCCGTTGATGCAGCCATTAATGCCGTCAAGCAGATCATCCACCGGCAGGTGATCCTCGATGAGTTCCTGATTCAGGCCATCACCCGGGGCAGTGATGACGTGGGGAAAGTCCACATCCAGGTGGAATATGAACATAACATCTACCACGGTTTCGGGGCACATACCGACATCATCACCGCTTCGGTGGAGGCTTTCCTCGATGCGCTGAACAAATTGCCGATGATTGAGGATTAGAAGGGGTTGAAGATCGGAAACTCCCGGTATATTAATATATTTATTAATAATTACAACTACGAGTATGGGCAAGACATTATTCGACAAGATTTGGGACAGCCATGTCGTTCGAAGCGTTGAGGGGGGTCCCGATGTGTTGTACATCGACCGCCACCTCATCCATGAAGTGACCAGTCCGGTTGCCTTTCTGAATCTGGAGAGGCGGGGGCTGCAGGTTTTCCGTCCCGGGCAGACGGTAGCCACTCCTGATCACAACGTACCTACCGAGGGTCAGGATCTTCCTATCGGGGAGGAACTTTCGCGCCACCAGGTGGAGATGCTGTCCCGCAACTGTGAAAAGCACGGCATTCCGCTCTACGGGCTGAATCATCCCTGGCATGGGATTGTCCATGTGATCGGTCCGGAGCTTGGTATTACGCAACCCGGTATGACCATTGTCTGCGGTGACAGCCATACCAGCACGCACGGGGCTTTCGGGGCCGTTGCCTTTGGCATCGGCACTTCCGAAGTGGAGATGGTGCTGGCCAGCCAGTGCATCCTGCAGCCCAAACCCCGACGGATGCGGATTACCATCGATGGCCGGCTGGGCCCCGGTGTGACGGCCAAGGATATTGCCCTTTATATCATCTCGAAAATTTCTACTTCCGGGGGCACCGGCCATTTCATCGAATATGCCGGATCGGCGATCCGCGCATTGACGATGGAGGGGCGTATGACCCTGTGCAACCTGAGTATAGAAAGCGGGGCACGCGGGGGGATGATCGCGCCCGATGAGACCACCTTTGCCTATATCCGGGGACGTGAATTTGCCCCGCAGGGAGATGCATGGGAAAAAGCCCTCGCATATTGGAAAACGTTGAAAAGCGATGAGGATGCCGTTTTTGACAGCGAATACCGTTTCCTGGCCGAAGATATTGAGCCGATGATCACCTATGGTACCAATCCGGGGATGGGGATCACCGTTTCGGGGCATGTGCCGCTTCTGGAAGAGGTGGCTGTTGCCGAACGGGATAACTTCCTGAAGTCGCTGGAATATATGGGTTTCAGACCGGGCGAGCCAGTGGCCGGCAAGAAGGTGGACTATGTCTTCGTAGGAAGTTGTACCAACGGCCGTATCGAGGACCTCAGGGCCTTTGCCGCTTTGGTGAAGGGGAAGGTGAAAGCATCCGGGGTGACAGTGTGGATCGTTCCCGGCTCCAAACAGGTGGAGAAAGCCGCCCGGGAGGAGGGTTTGGCGCAGATGCTGGAAGCTGCCGGTTTCGTTCTTCGTCAGCCGGGATGCTCAGCATGTCTGGCCATGAACGATGACAAAATTCCGGAGGGCAAATACGCCGTTTCGACCTCTAACCGGAATTTCGAAGGGCGTCAGGGCCCCGGAGCTCGAACCCTGTTGGCCAGTCCGCTCACCGCGGCAGCCGCAGCCATCATGGGTGTGATCACTGATCCAAGGATACTCATGGAGGGTTCTTAAAGAACGAGACATCTGATAATACCTGATAATATGGCATACGAAAAGTTTACTACACTGATCTCCACGGGAGTACCGCTGAAAAGCGAGAATGTGGATACCGACCAGATCATCCCCGCACGGTTCCTCAAGGCTGTCGAGCGGAAGGGTTTTGGCGACAACCTCTTCCGGGACTGGCGTTATGACCGGGAGGGCCTGCCGAAGGCTGAGTTTGTGCTTAATGATGCGCGCTACTCTGGGAAGATCCTGGTGGCCGGCAAGAATTTCGGCAGTGGCTCGAGCCGCGAACACGCCGCCTGGGCCCTCTATGACTACGGCTTCCGGGTGGTGGTTTCCAGCTTCTTCGCCGATATTTTCAGGAACAACGCCCTGAATAACGGACTGCTGCCTGTGGTGGTGCCTCCCCTTTTCCTGGGAAAGATTTTTGCCGCCATCGGCCATGATGCGGCCACCCTGTTCCGAGTTGACCTTCCGCAGCAACTCTTCACCATCGTCGGTTCCGGGGAATCGGTTCCGTTTGAAATTAACATGTACAAAAAGGAGTGCCTGATGAAGGGACTTGACGATATTGACTATCTCCTCAGCATGAAAGGGGAGATCCGGGAATTTGAAAAACGAGGTCAATGAAAATGACAAAGGATGAGGGCAGTGATCTGCTGATGATCATGGATACCACGCTGCGTGACGGGGAGCAGACTTCGGGGGTCTCTTTTTCCGATGTTGAAAAGCTTGGTATGGCCCGGATTCTCCTCGAGGATGTAAAGGTCGACCGCATTGAGGTGGCTTCGGCCCGCGTGTCGGAGGGTGAATTCCGGGGAGCCGTAAAAATTCTTGACTGGGCGGCATCGAGGGGTTATCTCGACAGGGTGGAGATCCTGGGATTTGTCGACGGCGATGTCTCTCTCGACTGGATCCGCCGGGCCGGGGGCAGGGTGATCAACCTCCTCTGCAAGGGATCGTACCGCCATGTCACCGAGCAGTTGCGGAAAACTCCGGAGCAGCATCTGGCTGACATCGGGCAGGTCATCGGCCGTGCCCGGGAGATGGGGATCCGGGTGAATATCTATCTTGAGGACTGGTCGAACGGCATGCGCAACTCGCGGGAGTATGTCCACCGGATGATGGCCGGTCTCCGGGATGAAGGGGTATCGCGCATCATGCTTCCCGATACCCTGGGGATCCTCAATCCCGATGAAGTTTACCTCTTCTGCCGGGAGATGCTGGAGTGTTATCCCGGGGTGGACTTTGACTTTCATCCCCACAACGATTACGATTTGGCGGCGGGGAATGTCTTCATGGCGTTGAAGGCAGGGATCCGGTGTGTGCACACCACGGTAAACGGACTTGGGGAGCGGGCGGGGAACGTGCCGCTGGCCAGCGTCATCGCCACCGCTACCGACCATCTGAAACTCAGGAGCAATGTAAACGAGCAGATGCTGAACCGGGTTTCGAGGGTTGTGGAATCCTTCTCCGGGGTGCGTATCCCCGCCAACAAGCCGCTGATCGGGGAGTTTGTCTTCACCCAGTGCAGCGGGATCCATGCCGACGGGGACACCAAAAACCATCTTTACTACAACGAACTGCTCCCGGAGCGGTTTGGCAGGATTCGCCAATATGCCCTGGGGAAGACTTCCGGGAAAGCCAACATTAAGAAAAACCTTGAAGACCTTGGCATTAACCTGGACCCGAAGTCGCTCAAGAAGGTCACCGACCGTGTCATCGAACTGGGCGATCAGAAGGAGAACGTGTCGGTGGAGGATCTTCCCTATATCGTTGCCGACGTGTTGAGCAGTCAAACCATCGGGGACCGGATTGTCATCCGCAACTACTCGATCGCACATGCCAAGGGGTTGAAGCCCATGGCGTCGGTGAGCATCGCCATTGACGGGGTGGAGTATGAAGAGAACAGTTCCGGCGACGGTCAGTACGACGCTTTTATGCGGGCCTTGCGCAAGATCTACGGAAAACTGAATAAGCCTTTCCCCTCGCTGGTCGATTACGTGGTGACCATTCCCCCGGGCGGAAAAACCGACGCCCTCGTGGAGACCGTCATCACCTGGCAGAACGGCAAGGAGTTCAAGACCCGTGGTCTGGATCCCGACCAGACCACGGCGGCCATCAAGGCCACCCTGAAAATGCTGAATATTATTGAAAATGGCTATAATTTTGTGCAGAAATAGAACTCTATGAAACTGAATATTGCGCTTCTTCCCGGTGACGGGATCGGTCCCGAGGTGACGGACCAGGCTGTGAAAAGTGTAAAGGCCGTATGCCGCAGGTTTGGCCATGAAGTCGTATTCTCCCATGGGTGGGTAGGTGCTGCTGCCATTGACCGTTTCGGGGATCCTTTTCCTGAAGAGACCCACCGGCTCTGTATGGCTTCCGATGCCGTTTTGTTCGGTGCCATCGGGGATCCGAAGTACGACAATAATCCCGGGGCTCCGGTGCGGCCCGAGCAGGGACTCCTCAGGATGCGCAAGGGGCTGGGGCTGTATGCCAACATCCGGCCGGTGGAGACTTTTCCCCCGCTGTTGCACAAGTCCCCCCTGCGGCGGGAACTGGTGGAAGGGGCCGGCTTCGTTTGTATCAGGGAGCTCACCGGGGGCATCTACTTCGGAGAGCGGGGACGCCGGGACGGGGGGAGTACAGCCTTTGATACCTGCACCTATACCCGGGAGGAAATCACACGCATCCTGAAGCTGGGATTTGAGTTTGCCCGGAAAAGAAACAAAAAGCTGACGGTGGTTGATAAGGCCAACATTTTGGAGAGTTCCCGTCTCTGGAGGGAGGTAGCCCGGGAAATGTCCTCCTCCTGGCCCGATGTCACCACGGAATATATGTTCGTCGACAATGCTGCCATGCAGATCATCCAGTGGCCCCGCAATTTCGACGTGCTGATCACCGAGAATATGTTCGGAGATATCCTCACCGATGAAGCCAGCGTCATCACCGGATCGATGGGATTGCTGCCTTCGGCGTCGGTAGGGACCCACACGTCGGTGTTTGAGCCCATCCACGGCTCCTGGCCCCAGGCCGCCGGGAAAAATATCGCCAATCCCGTGGCAGCCATCCTCTCTGCCGCGATGATGTTCGAATACGCCTTTTCCCTGCCGGAAGAGGGACGAGCTATCCGCGATGCCGTGAAGGACTCCCTGGAAGAGGGGATCGTTACCGGCGACATCGCCGGGGAAGGGGAGATGGCCTATTCCACCTCGGAAACCGGCGACTGGATCGCCGCCAGGATCACCTCCCAGTCGTCGATGTAAATGTCGTCACGTTTCAGATTCCAGAGGTAAACCGCCAGTTCGGCCTCCGGAGCCATCTCTCCGGTTTCGAGCAGGGCATGGACGGTCACCGGGCTCCAGACGTTAAAAGCCCGGACCTGAGGGAAAAGGGAAAATCCCTGCCACAGCTCCTTTCCCTCCTTTCCGGGAGCTGACACCACCACCGATGCCTCTGTCCTGTCCCGGGTGAAGAGTTGCAGCCGGCACGTCACCAGCAGGATCTCCCCGGCAGAGATGTCCAGCGAATCGACAGGAATCCGGAAGGTGGCGGAATACTCTTCGGGGTGGTCATAATGGTTTCCGCCGTAGGCTGGAGCTCCTTCCGCTTCTGCGGTGATCACCCTTCCCCCGTTCCATGGGAACTCCTCCTTTTCATAGTCATGTCTGAAGCTGGCCACGATACGGGGATTGTGCCATCTCGGGGCGGAGTAAAGGGTCATCAACGGTTTTTCATTCTCAGCAATTTTGACGGCCATCTGTTCCGGGTGGGTGGCAAACCAGGGATTCCGGCCCGGACGTTCACCGCTCAGGAAGGCGGTGTGCCCGTTGATGAGGAGGGCAGTCCGGGTGGTGTCGTTATCAGGGAGGAGGGTGGCTTCTTCCCAGTTGAGGGGTTCGGGGTGTGTTTCCCTGAACCCCTGGTAATAGCGGATCAACCGTTTCTGGACATCATCGGTGATTACCCGGACGAAATTTCCCTTTAGGATGTGTTTCATGACAAATTCCTTTTGTCCGGCATAGTCAACCTGGCATGCGTATTCCGCATAGCGGAGGGGTTTGACGGCCAGGATGGCGATGAGGAGCAGGATGGCCAGGGGAAGTGCACGTCTGGAGATTTTCTCCCCGCCGGTACTGCGGTCGCGGCTTTTTCCTGTAATGGTGAGGAACAGCAGCAGGAGCAGGGCGAGGCCTGCCAGGGGGAGGATTTGTTCGTACAGGGAAATGCTTTTTACCGGGAGGATCAGCAGGGCGGCAAGGAGGGAGAATGCCAGGGTGAGGATCCAGTAGGGGCGGTTGTGGTGGAATGCTTCCAGGGAGAGTGCCCCGCTGATGGCAAATACGGGAATGAGGAAGAGGTAGTGGCGGGGGTCGGGGCACATGGGATTATAAGCCAATGGGGTAATGGTCATAAAGTTGGCTGAGAGGAGGAGGATCAATGCGGTGGAAGAGAAAAAGCGCAGGGCAGGGGATTCCTGGTGTTTGGGGAGCAGGAAGAGTGCCGGTAGGGAGAGGATGACCCCGGCCATCATGCCCTGATGGGTGAGTTCGGTGACGAGTCCGGAGGAGATGCGTGCCAGAAGTTCCCGGAGGGGTTGGCTGGCGTAGTCGCAGAAGCTGACGTAGCGGTTGTCCAGGAGGGCTTTCCAGCGGGCTGCCGGGTCTCCGGTGAGGAAGTCTGTGAGGAGGAAATAGCCTGCCAGGAGGAGGATTCCCGGGAGGATGACGGCACTCCAGAAGCGCAGCCGTCTGCGGTTTACGAGATCGCGGACCGCCCACCAGGCCAGCAGGGGAACCGCCAGGATGACCGTCTCCTTGGAAAGGAATGCCCCCAGCAGGGAGAGGGCGAATGCCACTCCTGAGAGAATTTGGGTTTTGTCTCCCTTTCTGCTGGACTGGGTTGGGGCGGCTCCCCCGTAAGTATTTGCAGTTGCTTCTATCTGCATGTAAGCGTTTGTATCGGTTGGTGAGGGCGGTGTTTCGGTTTCTGATTCCCGGTTGTAAGCATTTGCAGTTGCTTCTATCTGCTTGTAAGCCTTTGCATCGGTTGGTGAGGGCGGTGTTTCGGTTTCTGATTCCCGGTTGTAAGTATTTGCAGTTGCTTCTATTTGCTTGTAAGCGTTTGCACCGTCTGGTGAAGGCGGAGAGTCAACTGCCGTTCCGGGGACTTCCGTCCGGCAGAAGATCCGGAAGTAAATGAGGATCGCGGCAGTGATGAAAAAAGCCACGAAGACGTCGGGCATCAGTTTGTCGGAATAGAAGAGGCTCCAATGGTTTAGGGTGAGGAGGGCGGCGGCGCCCGCCACGATCCAGGGGGAGTGGCGACGCAGGGCACCCGTTACCAGGGCCAGGGTAGCCAGGGAGATGAGCAGGGCCGGCAGGGAGGAGGCCACATCGTTGATCCCCAGAAGCTTGTAAGAAAGGGCAGCCAATAGAGTTACCCCCCACCGGAAGGAGAAATGATCGCTCCAGTCGGCGACGCCCCGGGTCATCCGGACAGCCACTTCGGCATACTGGAGGTCGTCATACCCGAAAAATCCCGCAAAGGCAAAGAAATGATACAGGAGGATCAGGGAACCGAAAAGGAACCCTACCATCCAAACGGCCTGTTTCCTGCCGCACATGTCAGCTTTTTTGATCCTCGTCCATTTCCCCGAGGATTTGCTCCACCTCTTCGCTGGTCTTGGCGAGCTTGTCGCGGCAGAAGCGGATGAGGGTAGCCACACGCCTTACCTTTTCGGCCAGGTCGTCGATATCGGGTTCATCGCTTTCGATTTGGGTGAGGATCTCTTCGATCTCATTCATCGCCTCCTGGTAGGAGGGTTTTTTGGTTGTCATATCGTGTGGTTTTGATAATTTTGCTTTCCGTGGTGCCGTCGGCAAAACGGGTGGTCAGGGGCGCCGTGGGGTCAATGCCGGCAGATGACCTGATTGTTATTCCCTTCTGGCGGGAGATGGTGAATCCCCGCAGGAGGACATTCCGCGGGTCGAGGAGGCGGGAAGATTTTTCTGCATTGTCGAGGAGGGTATTGTTCCTCTCCACGATGTGTCTGACACTTCGTCGCAAGGTTACGGAGAGGTTGAGAATCCTGGCCTTCTCCTTTTCTCTGGTTCTGCGGAGAGCATGGTGCAACTCTTTCCCGGCGTTTTCGAGGAGTTGTTCCTGGCGGCGGAGTAAACCCTGAACCCTCCCCGGAAGGCGGAATTGGCGCTGGTGCAGCTGTTGTGCTTCCCTGGAGAGCAGTCTGCCGCTTCCGGAGAAAAGACGCTGGACAGCTTTGCGGAGGGACATCTCCGACAGGCGGGTATACCGATCAAAAGCGGTGTGGAGCCGTTCCGTAGTCTCTTCGATCTCTTCCCCAGCAGCGGAGAGGATCTCCCGGCTCCTCTCAGCCACGGCCTTTTCAAGTGCTTCCAGCTGTTCAGAAAAGCGCAGCACCCCGGCGATGAAGAATTCCGCCACCGCCGTGGGGGTTTTCTGGCGGGTATGGGCCACCAGGTCGACGATGGTCTCGTCTTTCTCATGGCCGATGCCCGTGATTACCGGCAGGGGGAACTGGGCCACCGCAAAGGCCAGGTCGAAATGGTCGAAGCAGCTGAGATCGGCCTGGGAGCCTCCGCCCCGAAGGATGGCCACGGCGTCGAATGCCGCTTCTTCATGAAAAATCCTGTCGAGGGCGTCCAGGATGGAGGGCACGGCTTCGCTCCCCTGCATAAAAGCCTCGAAGAGGCGGACTTCGAAGCGGAAGCCATAGGCGTTGTTTTCGAGCTGGTCCGTGAAATCCTGGTATCCCGCGGCGGTGGCTGAGGAGATAACGGCGATCCGCTGGGGCACCAGGGGGAGGGGGAGTTCCTGGTTCATATGGAACACCCCGGCCTCCTCGAGGCGGCGGATGATCTCCCGGCGGCGGAGGGCCAGATCCCCCAATGTGTAGGTGGGATCGATGTCCTTGATATTCAAACTTAATCCGTAGCCCGGGTGGTATTCCACGCTCACCTGCACCAGGATTTTGATGCCTTCGGCCAGGGGTTGCCCGGTGGTGGTTTCGAAATAGGGTCTGAGCATCCTGAAGGTGTAAGACCAGATGGTGGCCCGTGCCCTGGCGGTCAGCTCATCGGTGACATCATCCTTTTCCACGAGTTCGAGGTAGCAATGGCCCGTGCGGTTGACCTTGATCTCGCTGATCTCTGCCACCACCCAGAGGGTTTCCGGGAAGGCACCCTGCAGGGCGTCCCGGATGCGGTTGTTCAGCTCCAGAAGGCTCATTTTTTCGTTCATGGCCGCTTCCCTCCCATGATTTTATGGACTTCGGAACCTTCGGAACCGGAAATCCGGAGAATCCACATTCCGAAGGGAAGGGCATCCAGTCCGCCGATCCGGTGGGGTCCCGGTCCCGTTACCTGCGTCGACATCAGTTTCCTGCCTGTCATACTGAAGATCTCCACGGTGATTCCGGCCATCGGGTCAGCACCGCTGCCGGCGGGTGCAATTCCCAGGGAGAGCAGGGTGACCGACTCGCGGAAGGGACGCGGGAACACCGCCCACCGGCGACCGGTTTCGGGGGAGAGCTTCCCCCACAAGGCCAGAAAGGTTACTGCGGTTTCCATATCGGGGATTCCGTAGCCCAGGAGGGAGTCAGGGTTCAGAAAGAGGCTGCCGCTTTGGAGGAGGGCTTTTTTGATTTTCCAGGCGGGTTCATCCGGGAAGGCCTGCCAGAGGCTGGCGGCCATTCCAGCGAGTACCGGTGAGGCAAAGGAGGTTCCGCTGTTAGCGGCAATTTGTCCGTCGGTATTCTGGATGGCAGTATTTTGACCCATGGCTGCCAGGTCGGGTTTGACGTCTCCGTCGGACGATGGTCCCACGGAGCTGAAGGGGGCCCATTGGCTTTCTTTGTTCACGGCGGCCACGGCGATGACGCTGTCTCCGTCGGCAGGGGAGATGATGCGGCGCCAGGGCTTCCTGGCCTCATTCCCGGCGCTGGAGAATACCAGCATTCCCTTTGCCGCGGCCATGTTGGCGCCCCGGGCTACGCGGGTGGTTTTGCCATCCATGTCAGCCCACCGGTGGTTCATGGTGGCGAGGTCGAATTCGGAATAGCCCAGGGAGGAGTTAATGATGTCGGCACCGATGCTGTCGGCCAGTTCGGCTCCGGCGATCCAGGTGTCCTCTTCCACGGGGTATTCCGAAGAGCCGTCTTCGGTACGGATGAGCCAGTACGAGGCGTGGGGTGCCGTCCCGATGAGCCTTCCGGGAAGATTGGCCCCCATACAGGAGAGCACCATCATTCCATGGGTGTGTTCCGCATAGATATCGGCCGAAGGATTCACAAGGTCGCGGGTACCTTCGATCCTTCCGTCGATACGCAGGGAATCGAATGCCGGAAGTTCATCGACCCGGTAAAAGCCGGCGTCAAGCACCGCTATCAGGATCCCTTTCCCGGTAAAACCCCGCTGGTGGAGTGCCTGGCCGTTCAGCATCCCCACCTGATAGACCGATGCCCCGTAGCGGGAGGTGTCGATGGGGTTGAGCCTTCCCGGGGTGCCGAACTTGTTGAAGGCACTTTTCGACCCGGCAGCGGGTTTGGTGAGTTCTACATTTCTGACAAAACTCAATTTTGCGATTTCAGCAGCGGTGGAATCGTGGGGTAACCTGACCGTCAGCGCGTTGAGCCACCGGGAGGTGTGGAGGGGAATCCCCCCAGTTTTTACGACGGCATCGATATAATTCCGGTTCACTGGAAGGTCGGTTTCATCGATGGCAATCCCCTGTCGTTCTCTCCGCTGGATAGACCGTTGTGAAAGGAATTCCGCGGGCCGGTCCACGGAATAGGGGGATTGGGCTTTGTCGGTGAAATCGACCCGATACACGGGCTGCGCATGCAGGGAGTGACAGCATGACAGGGCGATGAGCGCCTGAAGGAATATTTTACAGATGGCTTTCGGCATCCGGAATGTCGCGTTAAACGGGTTCAGCGTACCAATTTATCGTTTTCTTTCCAGAAAACCTTCGGGATCTTCGAGATATTTTTCAGGATCGAGGATCCGGTCACGCTGTTTTTCGAGTTCTTCCAGTTGGCGGGAATCCAATTCGCGGAGGACTTCGGGATTCTGGAGGATTCCGCTGCGGTAGCGGAGGGTATAGCGGATATTTCCTTCTTCGTCGTAGTAGGTCCACATCCCTTCGGGGAGGTCTTTTTCATAGGGTGATTTCACTTCGACGGCTCCGGAGGGGTAGTACCCCAAGCAGGTGCCGTCGCGTTGTCCGTAGACATAGTGGCATTCGAGGAACGCTTTTCCAGAGGTGAAATAGGCGGCGTATTTTCCGTGCATCCTGTCGTCCTGCCATTCCGCTTCCTCAAGCAGTTCCCCCGAGGGATAGAATTTCCGGCAGGTTCCGTTTTTCATTCCTCCGGAAAACTCCTCAAGGGCGATCACGGTACCCCGCTTGAAATAGCGCCAGGAACCCTCCTTTTTCGTGCCGAGGTAAATACCTTCGGCCACGGGATTTGACAATCCCTCATAGAGTTTTGCCCAGACGGTATCGCCGGTTTCGCTGTACCGGAGGATGGCTGTCACGGTACCTTTTTCGTTCCACCGTTTCCATTCCCCTGTCGGCTTGTCATCTTTGAAAGTACCCTGGTACATCAGTTTACCGTTGGGGTATCTTTTTTCCCAGGCTCCCTGTTTCAGTCCGCCGGCATCGGTCCGGTTGATTTCCGGTTGTCCGGCCGCGGGGAAAGGGCTGCAAAACAGTATGCCAAGCAGGGGAAATGTCAGGAGCAGGAGAATTCGTTTCATAATGATGTAAAAAAGTAGGGGAAGGATACAGATTTTATCAGGCATAGCGGGTAATTTTACATAATATTTGTCTGTTTTTTTGTCTGTTTTTGAAAAATTTTCGTCAAAACAGACAATTTTTGCTTGTAACTACCTTCTATGCAGCGAGTTATAAAACTTGGTGGAACTGGCGGGAGTCGAACCCGCGTCCAAACGGGGAAGCCATATGTTTTCTACATGCTTATCCCTGACTTGGTTTTCGTGTGCCAGCTGGATCAGGGCCACCGACCTGCACCTTATCTCCTGAATTTCGCCCGCGGCCCGGAGCTTTCCGCGAACTATCCTTCAATTGCTGCGCCACCGGTTCCGGATGGCTGAAGTCGTGACCTCCGGGGTGACGTCCCGTTCCGGCACCTTGTGCCGGAATTAAGATAACCTACTTGGTTCGGTTATGCAGCGAGAGCGTAATTGTTTTCGCCAGTTGTTGTTTGAACGCCGTTGTTGACGGGCTGTGCGATCAAAGCCCGGCATGCTTGCATACCTCTCCTGCCCGCTGTCAAAACCGGTCAGTCCCGAGATATTGTAACTCATTCATATTCAAAAGAACCCGATGCCTGTCACGGGTTTTGGCAACAAACCCGTAATAAAACCGACAACGTTATGCCAGGTGCCTCAGAATACAGCAACAAATGTACCAAATTTTGTTAATCCTGAAAAATTTTTCTGCGGAATAGAATTTCAGGTCATCGTCGAGGGGATTGACGGCGGCACCCGGTCCGATCATTCAGGCTACCATGTCAGTAGGGTGACCACAGGGCGAACAGGATGTGCTTGATACAGATCGGCTGTTTCAGTTGTGAATGCAAAATTAAGTTTTTTTATATTATCTGGCATGGAATCGCCAGTTCTGATGATTTTAATCGCAATTTTGTTCAGACAATGTTAAAAGAATGGCGATGAAGAAGCGATACAAATCCAGGACGAAAATTCTGTCGGGAAAGACCGGTATGGAACCGGGAAGCCTGGTGTATACGGGAACCCGGAACGCAGAGAAGACGGTTGTCAATCTGATCAGGTACCGGTCGGGCGCTTTCTCTGAAGAGGAGGTTACAGAACTTACGGGAAGTAATTTTCCAGAAGGTGGCGGCGGGGTGACGTGGATCGACATCAAGGCGCTTAACGATCTGCAGCTTATTGAGGAATCGGGGAAGCTGTTTGGCATTCATCCCCTCGTTCAGGAAGATATCCTGAATACCAACCAGCGGCCGAAAATCGAATTTTTTGAGAATCACCTTTTTATTGTGCTGAAAATGCTCTCCTACAACGAGGCTGAAAACCTGATCGAAGCCGAGCAGATCAGCCTGGTGGTGGGTAAGGATTACGTGATTACCTACCAGGAGAATTACGATGACATCTTCAACAATCTCCGCGATAGCCTGCGTAAGGAGAAGGGTCAAGTCCGCCTCCAGGGAGCCGATTACTTGGCGTACTCCCTGATGGATACCATTGTGGACCATTATTACATCATTCTGGAGCGTATCGGTCAGCAGATCGAGAAATATGAGGAGATGCTGCTCAACAATCCCTGCCAGGAAATTCTGAATGAGATCTATATCCTGAAGCGGGAGAACCTGACCCTCCGTAAGTCGGTATGGCCGTTGCGGGAGGTGGTTGCCAAAATGGAGCGTGCCGATTCGGTCCTCATCGGCAGGCAGACGCTTCCTTTTATTCGTGATCTCCAGGATCATACCACTATCGTTATTGAAACGGTGGAATCCTATATGGAAATGATTTCCAACCTGATCGAGCTCTACCTGTCGATCGGAAACAACCGGCTGAACGAAGTGATGAAAATTCTGACCATCATCTCCACGATCTTTATTCCCCTGACGTTTATTGCCGGTGTCTACGGGATGAATTTCAGGCACATACCTGAACTGGAATGGCGGTGGGGCTATTTTGCCGTACTGGGAGTGATGGCGTTGCTGGGGGTACTGATGGTCTGGTTTTTCCGTAGGAAAAAGTGGATGTAAAGTCTTGTTTCTTCTGATGACATCATGCCTGGTCCTTTATTTTGAAGCAGGTTCTGCAGACAACTTCCCCCGATGGTTGTAAGCGCGCATCGTCCTGACCGGTCAGGGTGCTTGCCGGATTTCCACCCTGGGGGTTTCGGGTTGAGATTGCACTGCTGAAAGGGAATCGGGGTAAAGCTGCTCGCCGGCGGGGGTATCTTTAAAAAATGTCATTCCCGGGTAGAGGGAGGTCTTGCGCATGGCGGAGGTGTCGAATTGGATGAATTCGTCGTCATCGGGGGTGTCGAAGGTATTGCTGAAGTAGAGGTTATAGACGGCACCTGCCGGCACCAGGAGCCGGGCTTTTTCCCCCGGGGGAATGCGCATGTTCATAAAGTCGGCGTAGGTGGAGTCTTTCCAGAAGACGTCGGTGAGCATGCAGACCTGGAGGGTGTCAGGTCCCGTATTGTCGAGGGCGATCCGTTTGAGACCCTGTCCTCCCGGTGAGTACCCGATGTAGATGCCCGTGAGGGCAGCCAGAACAAAAGATCCGGCGGTGAGAAAGGTGTCCCCGAAGACCCTGAGAGCTCTCCTCTTCCGGATATCCTTTTGCAGTTCAAGGCTTTGGGGATCAGCGATGTAACGGGTGGTGCTGCAGGCGGGAAGCACAGCAAGCCAGAAAGCCAGTACCAGGGCGGTGATTTTCTTGCCCCTCCGCGGATACAAGAAAGTGTTGTCCATTCCTGATTTTAAGGTTACGGAAGTAATGCACAAAAATTATGCCCCATTTGTACGGACAGCTGACAAATGCATTACGGCGTTTCTACGGTTTTTGACTGCGAAAACGAAATCCATGGCAACAGGTTTTAAGGAAAAAATTATACATTTGCGGCGCAAAGGAGAGTTGCCGGAGTGGTCGATCGGGGCAGACTCGAAATCTGTTGAACCGCCTAGCGGTTCCGGGGGTTCGAATCCCTCACTCTCCGCAAAAGGAAAAAGCGGGGAAACCCGCTTTTTCCTTTTTTCGAAGCCCACAGAAGAAATTCAACCTGGTTCCAGAAGGGGATTTTGGGTTGGTGACCAATCCCTTAGGAAGAGGGAGTCGGTGGACTGTGGAAGAGATTTTACAGGCTCTCCCCGAAATCTTCCCTGAACCTGGCTACCAGTTTCTGCGGCCAGTCTGACGTCGGGGTAAGCCGTCCGTTGAAGAATCGCAGCACCTTTGGTTCATCGGTGAATTTCAATCCGCCGACCAGGTTACTGTTTTTATAGAGCCAGTGAACCCTGTCGATGACAAACATGGTTTGAGAAAGGGTAAAGACACGCCGGGGGAAAGCAAGGCGGAGGAGTTCCACATCGGCGAGAATGTCCTTTCCCTGCTGATCCCTGACACTGGAGATGGTTCCCCGTTCCATTCCGCGGATTCCGGAGATGATAAACAGTGCGGCAGCCAATGCTCCGGCAGGATACTCTTCCTGGGGAACATGGGGAAGGAATCCCATGGCATCGAGGTGGCATCCCAGGGCGCCGGCAGGCATCACCACCGGTACGCCCAGACGGTCGAGTTCGTTTACCGTGTATTCAATGAAAGAAGGAGACTGAGCGATGACGGTTTCATCGGTGGTTTCATACAGGCCGATGGCCATAGCTTCGATCTCGCGGACTGACATTCCCCCATAGGTGATAAATCCTTCAAACAAGACAACAAGTTCACGCATTTTCAGGAAAAGCTCCTCGCTATTGGTGCAGATACCTCCTCCCCGGGTGGAGCTCACCTTGCGGCTGGAAAAATAGACAATATCGGCCAGGGAACAAAGGGTTAGCAGAATCTCAGCGATGGTGGAGTTATGATACTCCTCCTCCCTTTGCTTGATGAACCAGGCATTTTCACCGATAAGGCTTGCATCGAGAACGACAAGGATATTGTGTTTGTCGGCAATTTCACGGACTTCCCGCATGTTCCGGATCGAAAAGGGCTGCCCCCCGATGAGGTTGGTCGATGCTTCCATCCTGATAAAGGCAACCTTTTCTGCGCCATATTTTTCTATGACCCCGTTCAGTTTATCGATGTCGATGTTCCCCTTAAACGGAACGTCGCTTTTGATCTTCAGGGCTTCATCGGTAAAGATCTCCAGAACCTCACCCCCGTTAATCTCCATGTGTGCCTTGGTGGTGGTGAAATGGTAATTCATGGGGATCACGGTGCCCGGACTTATTAAAGCCCGGGAGATGATGTTTTCGGCAGCCCTTCCCTGGTGAGCCGGTAAAACATAGTGTTTCCCGAATACATCTCTTACCGCCTGTTCCATCCGGGAAAAACTCTGTGATCCGGCATAGGTATCATCGGCCTGCAACATGGATGAAACCTGTTTGTCACTCATGGCGTTGGTACCGCTGTCGGTCAGCATGTCCAGGAAAATGTCCGGGGTTTTCAACTGGAAGGTGTTGTATCCTCCCTTTTCAATGGCAGCTAATCTTTCTTCCACGGGTTTCAGATGAAGTTTCTGGACCATCCTGACCTTATGGAGTTCGACCGGAATTTTCAGTCCGTTTGAAAATTTGATTTCAGTTGCAGAGTGAGTTTTCATAAGCCAAATGACAATGTTAAGTTCAAAATTTTGTCAAAAATAAGCCTATGATTTTAATTTGCAAGCACGAAGATCTTTTTTGTGTTACATTAGTGTCAGAATTCTTGTTTTTTTACAATTTTACTGACCACAGGCCGGGTTTTGCCATCGGTTACTTTTAAGAAGTAAACGCCGTTGCTGACTCCGGGCAGGCTGACCGGCACGCTACCCGAACTCGGTTTTATTCCGGAAAGTGAAAATACCGTGATTCCCCTGACATCCGTCACCTCGAGGGAGAATTCATCACATGCGGTGCTTGTCACGATGTGGAATGTTTCACGGAAGGGATTTGGGAAGAGGGATAGGGATAGGGAGGTTTGTTGTTTTGGGGAGGTGGCTGAGACGGGGACGAGCCATCTGCTGTCCATCCAGTTCAGCCGGTTGGTGATCCACTCTTTGAGGAAGGTTATTTCGGCGTCGTAGGAATAGCGGATGGCGCTGTTGGGCCAGACGTACTGGCCGAGGATGGGCCATCTCGTGAAATTCCTGTCCACGGCGTCGCCCAGCAGGGTTACATTGCTGTCGATCCATGTCATGATGGTGTCGTTACTGAGGATACCCTGCCGGAGGATGCTGTAACGCTGTTTCAGGGCTGAGGCATAAGCAGGATCCTGCATCAGCCGGTACCACCAGTGCATGCAGTTCCCTTCGCCGGTGCCGTAAGAGGCATAAAGCCAGGTATTGGTGGCGTACCTCTCGGGGGCATAATCCACATTTCCGTAGCACAGGTCGAAATCCCACAAGGGGCCGGCCACCAGTTTCCCGCCTTTCGAATCGCGATCTTTGAAAAAGAAGGTGCTGTAACGATAACCGTCGACGTTGTTGGCAATTTCGTTGATAATCTGGAAATCGATGAACGATCCGGTGTCGAAATACCTGGGATAGCCGTTCTGCAATGAGGTGAAGGAACTGGAATTAAGGGCGGTTTCGGCGGTTTTAATAAATCCTTTGAAATAGTTTTTCTGTTGGTCGTTGAGGTCTCTGGCTTTGGGGACATACCAGCTCCACCTGTATGCGCGGCTGTTCGGAAATGTGATGTCAGGGTAACTGGTGAAATAATCCGAAGCGGTCAAGCCTTCTATCTTGTCCACTTTGACGATATATCCGCCGGTGACGGCATCACCTGTCGTGTCGGTAGTTTCCAGTTTTTCGATATCGACGCGGTCTTTATCCCTTTTGATTCTTTCGGTAAGCTGGTAGACTCCATGGTAATTGCCGTTGAGGTAGAGTTCACAAAACCGGAACCTGGGCTGGTAACGGCCCATTCTTCCCCCCAGGTAAAAGGTGATGGCATTACGCAGCATGGTCTTGTCAGTGTAAGGGGCATACAGGATCCAGTCCGATTCGCCGGGCATTCCCAGCAATTCCGCTTTCACCTCCTCTCCCTGAGAATCGCGTAATTCGAGGCCGTAACTTTTCTTGGGGAACATTTGGGAGGACTGTCCCCTGACTTCGATACCCGCTGTTCCGTCGAAATGGTTGGGGGCATCGTAGGGGCTGTTGATCATTCCGGGGCCGTTATCGATGATTCTGAAGGCAACGTTTATTTTGGGCTCATCAGGTATTTGCTGTCCGTAGGTATCGATGATGATGATGGGAAGGTGGCTTTTCTCGGCGGAAGGATCGGGCATCCAGGCAGGTAGGGGTACTGTGGATGGCGGTTGGGTTGAGAAGCCTGCCGCCAGGTATGCTGTCGAGGAGAGGTCACTGGAAGTGGCGTTGCAGTCATGGACCTGGAGGGCCAGCACATTATCGCCCTTCTGCAGGATGGCCAGGTGTTCGGGAAGGAGAAGGAAGCGGGCGGGAACTCCCCCGGAAGGGAGTTGGGCTTCCGCATTGCAATTGACGGCATACTGGTTGTAGGGCGGACGGTAACCAGACCCCATGTTGGCGCGGGCGATCTCGATGCCGTTGAGGTACGCCACAAAGCCGTCGTCATAATCGACGAAAAGAAATGCTGAAACGACGGTGCCCGGATCTTCCACTTGGAAAGTTTGTCGGAGATATACGGAAGGAACCCTGGAAATGACGGTCCGGTCATCACCGTCCCCCCAGCCGATTCCTCCTGGTCCTTTTTCCCAGCCATCCACGTTGAATCCGAGGGCCACCCAGTCCGAAGGCGGTTCCCGGGTCCCCGGGAAATAGCTCCACAACTCCTCCGCATTCACCAGCAGCGACCAATATTCTGCATGTTGCGGAAATACCTTCCCGCAAAAAAATGATAAAACAGCCAGGATGACCGCTGAAGAAGCTATTTTTCGCATAGAAGATCCCTTTGCTTTACAAGGTTGGCAAAGGCAGGATTATTATCGGTACGATCCTTATTTCTTCTTGAGGGCGTTGTAAATAAGAATAATGATGATGGCCCCGCCGGTTGCCAGCAGGATGCTGGTCAGGTTAAAGCCGTTGACCGATCCCAGTCCCAGCAGGGTGCCGATCCAGCCACCCAGGAAGGCGCCGACGATACCCAGGATGATGGTGACAATGATTCCGCCGGGTTGTTTCCCCGGAACAATCAACCGGGCAAGAGCGCCCACAATGAGGCCCAGAAGTATCCAATATAAAATTCCCATAATAAAACCTCCTAATTAGGTATAACAAAATCAGGGGTCATAATTAGTCATAATAATTGAAAATACCAAAAAAAACAACCCGGAGGATTTAAAAACCTCCGGGCTGCAAAGATCATCCTGTATAAGCAGGATGTTATTTTCTGAGGATAACGGTTTTCAGAGTGTTAATTTAAAAACTGCACGGGATGCCTGTGGTTGAACGGTTTTTATTAGTCCGTTGATGGAAAGATCTTCGTCGAGCAGGTTCCAATGTGTGCCATAGCCTGATGAAGTAATTCTGTAACTGTTTCTTTCTTCCGGTGTTGCTGCAGCCAGTTTTTCTGATATTTCATTAATCCGGAATTTATATAACTGATAATCAATTTCAATAATAAGAAATTCTTAATCAAAATTAACCAAGGTTATATTATATGCTTTTTCCATCTTGTCTGAAATATCTGTTCCATTCATCGACGATATAATCAAAATGACTATAGACAATTTTTTTTTGATTTCCCTTCGGGTTTGGGGAGTAAGGTTGTACTCGACCGAAATGGTTATCTCAAAGTTGTAAGTGTCCTGCCAAAACTTGCATTCCATTACTCCCTTCCCGGCATGAACGTGGATTGGTTCGTTCATTTCATTGGCCATAAATAGAGCCTCCATCCCGCAATTAACTAAGATGGTAGGCATTTTTTATTTCAAAGGTAAGGAATGCTTCGTTATTTATCAAATATATAACTTTCGGAGCTTGAGCCCCAGTCGGAGGAGGTGGTGGTTTCTACGGAGAGGCTGCCCTCAGCCAGGGAGAATACCTCCTTAAAGGATATTTCCCCGGCCCCTTCCATGGGGATGGTGCTTTTAACGGTCAGCACCTGTTTGTCGTCTGACCAGGTGGCTGTTGATTTCTTTTTAGATCCCTGGAACCCTTCGTTTTCGCATTCTTTTCCGTCGAGGGTAAACTTGTCTTTGGTGACAAATTGCTGATCCATGAATTCGGAGTGGCGTTCCACGGTGAGAATGGCGGCATCCTGGGTGATGACCAGACGTTTTGGGGCCATGCTGAACTGCTCGTTCAGCTTACTTTTCGAAGCATTCAGTTTCCAAGTTCCGGAAAGGTCGGCACACTGCGCCTGGAGGGCGGAAGAAATGAAAAGCGCGATCAGGCAAATTGCCGCACCACGCAAAAAAGTTGAAATCTGTTTCATGGTTAAAAATTTTGATCTGACAAAGATAAGAAGTTTTTTTACTCCCGGAATATGATACAATATTCCGATTTGAGACGCGGCTGATTCCGGAAAAAGGCGGAAAAGAGTCCGGCCAGCAGCAGGAGGTTGAAGAGTACCTGGAAGTCGCTGTTTTGGGTGATGTTGACCCCCGATGTCTTGTATCTTTTGATCTTTTAGATTATTTTCGCTCCATAATATAATGTAATAATAAATTATGAAAAAATCATTTTTGATAATGCTGGTTGCCGGGGTGGCATTGGCCGCCTGCACCAACCAGAAAAAAGAAACTTCAACAAGTATGGTCAACCCATTTTTCACGGAGTACACCACTCCTTTCCAGGTTCCGCCCTTTGACGAAATCAAAATGGAGCATTACATGCCGGCCCTCGATTCGGGCATTGTCCTTCAGGAGGCTGAGATTGCCGCCATTGTAGACAATCCTGAGGAAGCCACCTTTGAGAACACCATTCTGGCGTATGACAACTCGGGGGAGTTGATCCGCAAGGTGACGGGTGTGTCGGGGCCTCTGAATTCGGCCATCACCGATCCGGAGCGGCAGGCTCTGGCGCGGGAGATGACGCCTAAGATGACGCGGCACCGCGACAACATCGCCCTGAATCCCAAACTGTTTCAACGGATCAAGGCGGTATACGACAAGCGTGAAACCCTCGGACTCGATGCCCAGCAGTTGCGGCTGGTAGAGAAGTTCTACCAGGATTTTGAGCGCAGCGGCGCCAACCTTTCAGAAGAAGACCAGGCCAAACTGCGCACCCTGAATGAGGAGATTGCGAAATTGCAGCTTCAGTTCGGAGAGAACCTGCTTGCCGAGAGCAACAAAAACTTCAGGCTGGTGATCGACAATGATGCCGACCTGGCCGGATTGCCTGAAGATGTGATCATCAGGGCTGCGGACCAGGCCAAAAAGGACAGCATGGAAGGCAAATGGGTTTTCACCCTCGACAAGCCCAGCATGCTTCCCTTCCTGCAGTATGCCCAAAACCGCGACTTGCGTGAGAAACTCTACAGGGGCTACTTCATGCGCTGTGACAACGACAACGAATTCGACAACAAGGAGATCATCAAAAAGCTGGTGCAGCTGCGCCACGAAAGGGGCCAGCTCATGGGTTTCAAAAATTATGCGGAATATGTGATTGATGTCAACATGGCCGAAACGCCTGAGGCGGTATATGATTTCCTGCTGAAGCTCTGGGAACCTGCCATGAAGATCGCCAGGGCAGACCGTGACGCGATGCAGCAGATCATCGACGGCGAAGGAGGCGGTTTCAAACTGGCGCCCTGGGACTGGTGGTATTACAGCGAGAAACTGCGGAAGCAGAAATTCAACCTTGACGAAGCACAGCTCAAACCTTATTTCACCCTTGACAATGCCGTCAACGGGATTTTCTATACTGCCAACAAACTTTACGGCATCACCTTTGAGAAGCGGGATGACATTCCGCTTTACCATGAGGAGGCGGTTGCTTATGAGGTGAAGGAAGCCGACGGATCGCACGTGGGGGTGTTGTTCATGGATTTTCATCCGCGCGACGGCAAAAGGGTGGGGGCCTGGTGCACCGGATTCCGCTCGTCGGGTTACAAGGATGGCGAGCATATTTTTCCCATCGTCTCCATGGTGATGAATTTCACCCGTCCCGCCGGCGATACTCCCGCCCTGCTCAGTTTTGAGGAGGTGACAACCCTTTTCCACGAATTCGGCCATGCCCTCCACAGCCTCTTCACCGACGGCCCTTATAAACGCACCAGCCGGTCGGTGCCACGCGACTTCGTGGAACTACCCTCCCAGATCATGGAGAATTGGGCTGCCGAACCTGCCGTGATGAAGGAGTATGCCAAACATTACCAGACCGGCGAAGCCATTCCCGACTCCCTGATTGCTAAGTTGGAAGCTGCGGGCACCTTCGACCAGGGATTCATCACCGGTGAATACATCGCTGCCTCACTGCTCGACATGGACTACCATACCGTGAAGAATCCGGTGATCAACGACGTGCGCGCCTTCGAGAAGAAGTCCATGGAGAAATACGGGCTGATCCCCGAAATTCTGCCCCGTTACCGGAGCACCTATTTCTCGCACACCTTCACGGGGGGCTACACGGCGGGATACTATGTATATCTGTGGGCCGCCGTGCTGGATACCGACGCGTTTGAAGCCTTTAAGGAGACCGGCGACATCTTCAATCCGGAGGTGGCGGCACGCTTCCGCGAGTTGCTGACCCGTTCGGGTGCCGACGAGGGGATGAACGTCTACCGCAAGTTCCGCGGAAAAGATCCTTCCATCGAACCGCTGCTTAGGAAGAGGGGACTGAGAGACTGAGAGACTGGGGGACTGAGAGATTTCCTGCTTTTACCGGTATCCGGTTTTTAACACAAAGGAAGACACAAAGGACACAACGTTCTTTGTGTCTTTGTATTTTCTCTGCTTACATAACAAAAGGTACCAAATTTATTATTTTTGTAAAAAAACAAAAGCTATGGGAAATATTTCCCTTAAGTATTTAAAATGAGCTCTTCAAAATATCCCCGCTTGCGGTTTTTTCTTGTCAACCTGCTGAAAGGGCTGGTGTGGCTCTCGTTGATTACGGGGGCTTATATCCTGTTCATGGAGTTGGTTTACAAGGACAATCCGGAGTACTGGATTGAGAAGTTCTATTCGAAACCCGGACAGATTTACGGGTTGTATTTCTTTTCCGAATTTTGCTTCGGGCTTTTTCCCCCTGAATTGTTTTTGGTGTGGGCGTTCCACAAGGGGAGCCTGCTCATGTACGGTATGAATGTGCTTTTCTTCGCCCTGGTCTCCATGGCGGCGGGAGTGACCACTTATTTTCTGGGGAAATACCTCAACAGGGTGTTATATTTCCGTTATTTCCAGCGGAAGTTCTTTGTGAAGCTGATGCCCCTGGTGCGCAAGTGGGGTCTTTTCCTGATTGTGGTGGCGGCCGCCACGCCATTGCCATGGTCGGGGACCTGCCTGGTGGTGGGGGCATCGGGATATCCCTTGAAAGGGTTTCTGCTGGCCGCCCTGACCCGGCTGGCGAGGTTTGCAATTCACGGGTACATCATATTCCAGACGCATCAATTCTAAGGTCAACATTAAGGTCAAGGTAAAGGTAAAGATCAGTGGCATGAACAATTGATTCTTAAACTTTGAAGGTTGAGGTTGAGAGCTCTCCTGTTCAGGAATTTAACCCAGGCATTTGGCAAATCATTAAAGATCTGCTGGTGACACTAGCAATTTCTTGGTTCCGTAGTCTTTAAAGAAGCGCAGTCTCTTTGGCGGCCCCCAGTTAAAGGTTTCCATACGGAGGCAGCCCCATTTGACCGCAGGATCATTTCAGTTTATCCCTGAATAACTTTTCCAGTTTTTTGATCTTCGGGGAGATCACCATGGAGCAGTAAGGTTGCGACTTGTTACGGTCGTAATAGTTTCCGTGGTACTCTTCGGCGGGGAAGAAGGCAGTGAATGACGTCACCTCGGTCACCACCGGACGGTCGAATGCCTTTTCATTTTCGAGGTCCAGGATGGCCCGTTCGGCAATGACTTTTTGTTCCGGGGAATGAAAAAAGATGGCCGAGCGGTATTGAGTGCCCACGTCGGCACCTTGCCGGTTCAGCGTGGTGGGGTCGTGGACGGCAAAGAAGACCTCCAGAATATCACGGAAGGTGATCACAGCAGGGTCAAAGGTGATCTGCACCACTTCAGCATGACCGGTGGATCCTGTCGTTACCTCCCGGTAGGACGGGTTCTTTACATGTCCGCCACTGTAGCCCGATCGGACCGATTCCACTCCCTTCAGGCGGAGGAAGACCGCCTCGGTACACCAGAAGCATCCGCCACCCAGTGTTGCCTTTTCAATTTTTTCGTTCGGAACACTCATCGCGTTTATTTTTAATATCGTGAAAATAAGTAAGATGCTGGCAATGCCGGTCATCCCGATTTTTTGCTTCTTCATTTATGGTTCAATTGCGTCTTCCTTCTTAACCCCGACCTCAACCCCGACCTCAGCCCCGACCTCAACCTCAACCTCAACCTCAGCCTCAACCTCAACCTCAACCTCGACCCTCAGTTTAGTGTCCGGCGACAATGGCGAAGAAATCGGCTACGATAGCGTCGCGGTTGAAATTCTCCCAAAGGGTGATGGTGCGGGAGTTGTCAGGGTATTCGTTCCACTGTCCGTTTTCGTAGTAGGGAGCGGGTATTTCCCGTTTGGCGGCCCATTCCGGGTTTTTGACTATTGCCACGGCAGCCATGTCGAAGAGGGCGCGGCTCTTTTCGGTTCCATGGAGCTGGCTGTTCTCAAAAAGGTTGATGGAGTATTCTCCGAAATTGTAAAACTCGCCGCCATGGCGTCCTATGATTGATGCTTTGAGGTGGTGGGCGGGATGTGACATCTTCTCCCTGATTTCCGCCAGGGTCACCCGCACCGCGTCGGTGCCGTCGTTAAAGCCATACCGTACCAACACCATCTCGAAGGGCACGTCGGTTGACAGAACGAAATTCAGGGCGTCGACATCGTTTTCGAGGTTGTACTCCCCCTGGTCGGGGTAGTTGGATCCCAGCCACACCAGCCTGATCTTTTGACTTATATCAGGGGCCTTTCCCAGGGCCAGGGCGATGTTGGTGAGCTTTCCGACGGCAATCACCACCAGCTTTCCCCCTTTGGCATCCTGTGCCCGTTCGATGATGTACTCCACGGCATCATACCCGTCGTACCATTCATCGTTGAGATGTTCGTAGATCTCATTGAAAGATCGGTCGGCACCCTTCAGGAGGGGGCAACTCCCCAGCTTGCTCACCAGCCGCATCACCCGTTTGGCCTCGTCGTACTGCTCGTCGATACCTCCCCCGCTGCGGGTGGCGTTGACGGTCACGGCCTCCAAGTCAAAAATGCCGTCGTTCATCAACAGGTAGGCCAGGGCATGCTGGTCGTCCAGTTCGTTATTGGTGTCGGTGTCGAAGATCACCCTGATTTTTTCATCCTTTCCGGGAGAACATGATGGCATAAGTACAGGAAGTGTCATCATCAGAAAAATATATTGAAAAACAGACTTCATGGTTCTATGGATATATGGATTCAAAACTAATTAAATTTAAGGAAAAATGTTTTTAATTTTACCGTTCAATTCCGGCGAGCGCATTTCCGTCGGCTTTGCCGCGAGGAGATCCAAATCCGGTTAAACAAAAACGCATATGAAGAGCCTGGAAGTGATTCTGATGGAGACCGTTGGGCCTGTTACCCTGAATAGTGCATCGCTCCTGCTTGAGAACCTGGTTGAGATGCACAGGGTTGATTGCATCAACTGGAAGGAGTTTTCCGGAAAACCCGCGGTGGACTTCCGTATCGGCCACACGGCGGACCATCTTCTGTTGAAATTTTACGTACGGGAGGATTTCCTCCGGGCCATGGAGACGGAAATCAACGGTGATGTTTACCAGGACAGCTGCGTGGAGTTTTTTCTGGCCATCGACGGGCGGCACTACTACAATTTTGAGTTCAACTGCATCGGCACGCCGCATGTGGCGTGGGGCGAGGGACGACACAACCGGCAGCATCTTCCGCCAGAGGTGGTACGGACGATCGGGGTGAAATCCTCCCTGGGGAAGGAACCTTTCGGGGTGCGCACCGGCCCTTTCTCGTGGAATCTGGTGGTGCTGATCCCTGCTTCGGTACTGGTGCATGATCCTGGCATCAGCTTCGCCGGACTGTCGGCCACGGCAAATTTCTACAAGTGTGGCGACAAACTTCCCGAACCCCATTTCGTGACCTGGAATCCGGTGGGCACGCCGCAGCCCGACTTTCACCGGCCTGAATTCTTCGGGAAAATAGACTTCGAATGATGGAAACCACAAAGAGATAGTGGTTAAAATACCTTACTTACCATGAATATTGAAGTCCGCCCGGTCAGCACCCCTTCCGACTATCGGCAATTCATCTATCTTCCCGAGAAGATACACCGCGACCATGCGAACTGGGTGCATCCCATCTTCCTCGATGACCTGGACTATTTCAACGCGAAGAAGAACAAGTCATTCTCCTATTGCGACACGGTACTTTTTCTGGCCTTCCGGAACGGGGAAGCCGTGGGGCGGATTATGGGCATCATCCACCATCCATACAATGCTCAGAACGGTGAGAAACACGCTCGTTTCTCCTGGATGGAGTGCTACGAAGACCCGGAAGTCTATGCTGCCCTGATGGGGGCTGTGGAAAGCTGGGCCCGGGAACGGGGGATGACCCATATCGTGGGGCCGCTGGGATTTTCGGACAAAGACCCCCAGGGATTCCTCATCGAAGGGTACGACGAACCTGTGGTGCTGGCCTCCAACTGCAACTTCCCCTATTTGGTCAGCCTCACCGAAGCCTATGGCTTTGCCCCCCGCACCAACCTCGTGGTATACAAGGTGCCGGTTCCGGAAGTGTTGCCTCCTATCATTGCCAAAATCGAGGAGCGCCACCGGCGGAACGAGAGCGGATTGCGGGTGGTGGAATTCACATCGCGGCGGAAGGTAAGGCCTTATATCCACCCGGTGCTCAAACTGGTCAACATGACCTTTACCGAGATTTACGGCTTCTGGCCTTACCGCGAGGACGAGATGGACGATTTCGCAAACCGTTTCCTGTATCTCATCAACCCGCGCTATATCAAGGCGGTGGTGAACCGTGAGGAGGAAGTGGTGGCTTTTATCGTGGGGATGTCTGACATGAGCGAAGGGATCAGGAAAGCCCGGGGAAGGCTGCTCCCTTTCGGGTGGATCCACCTGGTGCTGGCAGCCCGCCGGACGCGGCAGCTGAATCTCTTGCTGGGCGCAATCCATCCCAACTACCTGGGCCGTGGCCTCGACATGCTCATGGGCGCCAAAATACTGGAATCGGCAAAACAGACCGGAAAAACTACCATGGATTCTCATCTCGAACTGGAACACAATACCAAGGTACGGGCCGAAATGGAGCGCATGGGCGGAAAGGTCTACAAGCGGTTCAGGATTTACATCAAGAGGTTATAGAGTTCCTATTTCGGAAGGCTGATTTCGAAAAGCGGAAGGCTGATTGCGGATTTCGAAAAGCAAAAGGCGTATTTCGTATTTCGGAAGGGAGAGTCTGTGATGTGAAGATTTTAGCTATTTTATAAAATAAGATAAACGGTTCGTGAAATTACTATCTTTGTTATGAAAACCTTCTCAGAGGAGAAAAAGGTAGCAGAAATAATTAAGCTCCATGGGAGTGATGGTTGGTACTTCTTTGCTCAAAAATGAAGCCACAAACAGTATAAAGATCCTGTGAAAAGGGGAAAAGTTACGGTTCCTGTTCATGGGAAAAATGATGAGTTGGAGCATTTTCTGGTTGATTCAATTTTAAGGCAGGCTGGAATAAAATGAAAGTGCGAAAAAGATGGAAAAGAAGGTAATTGTTGAGGTTTATTTTACAGGAAAGAACTTTTGTGCCCATGCACCATCTTTACCCGGATGTGAATCTACAGCGGAGTTTTTACGAAGGCAGCTCTGAGCAGGGTAACCGGGATCAATGAACGTCAACTTTGGCATTATGCTGCTGGAGTTAGAAAACCACGTCGTGCCCAGGCCAAGCGGATTGAGGAAGGGATACATAGACTGGGAAAAGAATTGTTAACCATCCAGCTGGAGTAATAGGTGTGTCAAACCTTAGTATTCCGCCATGGAGGTCATCTGGAAAACTGTTTTTTTTTTGATTTCCGGACAACGGGTTTGTTTTTTTTTTTTAATATTTGCAAGATCAATCAGTAAATCAGGAGAATATATTAACAAACCCTTTTATTATAGTAACCATAGCTTATGAAAGAAATATTCGCTCTTTGCGGAAGCACTGGTGTGCAGAACAAAGTATTTTTCCGGAGGTCCCTGTTGATCGCCGTAGTTTTCTGTTTTTGCATCTTTCCGGCTGTTGCTCAGATTCTTCCGGTGGTCACGGTCCGGTTCAATAATCCTCGCTACGCGTGCGACAATCAAACCTATCGTGTTGATGCGGAATTTCGTTCCGATAAACCCGGATTAAGGCTTTACAGCATGAACGTCCGGTTCTGCCATGAGACGACGGCGCTTGATTACCTGGGGCTTGGAGAACTGGCGCCCGGCTATACCCGTTACAGTCCCAATCCTGCCCAGGAGGAGTTTTGGGAGGGGACTCCCTTTGGATTTCCCGGGACTTCGGCGGTTACTTACATCAACGGGGCCATCCAACTGGCTGATTATACCGAGGATCCCATCCTTCTTCCAACGGGTAATGGGGAGTGGGTCAAGCTTTTCAGCATCTTTTTCAAGGTCATGGATCCCGGGATCATAGCCAATGGGTTCTGCCCTGTGTTGATCTGGGATCTGCAGGAGGTGAATTCCAACGGAGGCTTCAAGATTGGCAGCGACGGGGTGACCATCACTTGTCTCGATCCCCCGCTGTATTACATTGATGGTGAGCCGATTTATGAGCAATCGAAGCCGGTCACCGAGATGGCGGTCCAGTTCAACTGGATTTACGACAACGATGGAAATCCGGCGACTTACGGGTATCCCGTCCCTTCTGTCTGTATTTACGGCGATACCAATCCCCCTGTGGTCAGCGAAAGTGACGGCAGTTCGAAGGTGGAATGCCCGGACGATATCGTGGAGCCGGAATACCCTTTCGCCTCCGACAATTGCAGCGAACAACTCACCCCGGTATTGGAGAGCATTATCGACACCCCCGATCCGCTGAGCTGTGAGGGGACGCGGGTCTATACTTACAAATATACTGGCAGCACGGGACTTACGGCATACTGGAAGTATACGTACCACATCCTCCGTACCACTCCCCCCCGGGAGTCGGGAGGGCCGGCCCTTACAGCAGCAGCGGTGCAGTGTCAGGATGATGCCCTGACACCTCAACTTCCGGAAATACGCGATGTGTGCGGAACAATCCTGAAAGCCCCGGAACCTGTTGTAACCCATTCCGGCGGAGAGTACGGGGGAACCATCACATACGACTATGTCTACATTGACTGTGCCGGATTGGAATACCCCTGGCGTTTTACCTATACGGTTATGGACGACCAGCCCCCGACAGCTTCTAATCCCGCCGATATAGTCCTTACAGGGTGCAACAGCACCTTTCCGGCACCCGATCCGCTGGTGGTCACCGATGAGGCCGACAACTGCGGCGTTCCCGTGGTGGCATGGGTAAGCGATGGACCCCCCGTTACGGAGGGGTGCACCGAGACCGTCATCCGCACATACAGCGTCACCGACGGATGCAACAACCAGATCAGGGTGACCCAGAAACTGATCAGAATGGTGGACACACAAGCTCCGACAGCTTCTAATCCCGCCGATATCGTCCTTACAGGGTGCAACAGCACCTTTCCGGTACCCGATCCGCTGGTGGTCACCGATGAGGCCGACAACTGCGGCGTTCCCGTGGTGGCATGGGTCAGCGACGGACCCCCCGTTACGGAGGGGTGCACCGAAACCGTCATCCGCACATACAGCGTCACCGACGGATGCAACAACCAGATCAGGGTGACCCAGAAACTGATCAGAATGGTGGACACACAAGCTCCGACAGCTTCTAATCCCGCCGATATCGTCCTTACAGGGTGCAACAGCACTTTCCCGGCACCCGATCCGCTGGTGGTCACCGATGAGGCCGACAACTGCAGCGTTCCCGTGGTGGCATGGGTCAGCGATGGCCCCCCCGTTACGGAGGGGTGCACCGAGACCGTCATCAGGACATACAGCGTCACCGACGGATGCAACAACCAGATCAGGGTGACCCAGAAACTGATCAGAATGGAGGACACACAAGCTCCGACAGCTTCTAATCCCGCCGATATCGTCCTTACAGGGTGCAACAGCACTTTCCCGGCACCCGATCCGCTGGTGGTCACCGATGAGGCCGACAACTGCGGCGTTCCCGTGGTGGCATGGGTCAGCGATGGCCCCCCTGTTACGGAGGGGTGCACCGAGACCATCATCAGGACATACAGCGTTACCGACGGATGCAACAACCTGATCAGGGTGACCCAGAAACTGATCCGCATAGTTGACGGGGAGGATCCGGTGATCCCCTGTCCGGCAGATGTGGTACTTTGGGTATCGGCCGGTGAAACTTCCACCACCTGGACACCGGTAATTCCGGAGGCCTTCGACAACTGCACGGCCTCTGCGACCCTGACGGTTACGGGAGTTCGTTCCGACGGGAAACCGCTGATTGACCCATGGCCGCTCGGGACGACCACCATCACCTGGAATACGGAGGATGGCTGCGGCAACTCGGCGGTGTCCTGCTTCCAGAAGGTGACTGTGACGGTCGGGGAGGGGTGTCTGACACTGGTGGCGAAAGTTTTTCTGGAGGGTGCCCTGATCGATCCGGTGACCTCAACGGAATACGCCACGGTGATGCGGACCACCCTCAACGACCTGCAGATGCTGCCCGGACAGGCATACGATAACGGGGGGACCATCATCCAAACACCGGCCGGGCAACCCTACAACACTGCGCCGTGGTTTTACGATGGGCAGGAGGGGATGTTTTTTGACGCTGGTGGCACCGCCGGCGATGCCGGCTATCCGGCGGAAGTGGTTGACTGGGTGCTGGTCTCTCTGCGGAACACCGCCGGAGCCGGCTACCAGAAGATCTGTGAGAAGGCGGCCCTGTTGCTCAGCGACGGAACCATCCGGATGGTGGAAGGCTTCGACTGCTGTGACCTTGACATGAATGGCAGCTACTACCTGGTGGTCGAACACCGCAACCATCTGCCGGTGATGTCGCACGAGCCCGTTCAGGTGGCCGGGGCTATCCTGACTTATGATTTCACCCGGCAGCAGAGTTATGTGGAGGCAGGTTCCGCGATGGCTGGACAGAAGGAATACGGTGGCTATTTCTTTATGTACGGCGGAAACGGCAACCAGTACACTACCTCCTTTTCCGATACCGATATCAACGCCGACGACAAGACCACCTGGGAGCTCAATAACGGTCTTACGGGCTACCGTAAGGGCGACTACAATATGAACGGTGACACCAACAGCAACGATGAAATCCTCTGGCAGCGAAACAACGGCCGCGGCACCAGCGTGATACGAGACTATTAGGGAGAATCAGCCGGAGGCCGGCGCAACAACCGCTTTCCGGCTTCATTCCATTAATAATTTTTAGTGGAGAGATAAACCCTCGCATTTCCTCAGAGAAGTGCGGGGGTTTTATTATTGCAGTTTTAACCGGCTGAAACAAACCTGAATGAAACGGACTCCAGGGAATTTGCAAAATTTAATAATTAAGAATTTTTATTGTTTCAAAGTTTTTTAGTTTTGCGTGCAAGAATCACTATACTTTCAGGAGTAAAGTAATGAGGTTCCCTGTCTTTTTCCGGGGTCTTTATTATTTTATGACCTTTAAGCAGCGATCCGGATGTTTTGGAATCTTCATCTCCGAATCAATGGATTTTCCGGTTGAGTTCTTTTTAAGTTTTAGTAATTGATTTTTAATCCTGACAATATGAAAAGCCTTTCAAATTCACTGTTTGCACTGATGGTCATGTTGTTGTTCTCTCAAGAGATCATGGCGCAGTATCCGAAGTGGGATGATCCGAACAGTTTACCCATTTGGATGACCCCTGAGGAGGAGACCAGGAAACATGAAATCGGCAAGAACTTTCCGAAGTCAGCGGCCCTTGCTGGTGAGTTCAGAAATGTGGCTGAATTTGAGCGGATGGAGGGTGTGTTGGTGCGGTATCCTCTGGGGTTGCCCACCAGTTTGATTGCTGACTGGTCCAGAATTACGGTTGTCTACACGCTTGTTAGCAACGCCGCAAACGAAAATAGTGCCCGGAGTGCATACCAGAGCGCCGGAGCCAATATGAACAACTGCCAATTCATCAGAGCGGCTACGGATTCTTACTGGACCCGTGATTATGGTCCATGGTTCGTAGTAAATGAGGACAACCAGGTAGGAATAGTGGATTTTCCATACAACAGGCCCAGACCCAATGACGATGCCGTGAATGGTATCGTTGCCGATTATTTTGACGTTCCCTTATACAACATGCCTGTGATTCATTGCGGTGGCAATTACATGACCGACGGGTGGGGGATCAGTGCCTCAACCGACTTAGTATATGAGGAAAACAGTAATAACCAGACCTGGGTTAACCAACAGATACATGATTATCTGGGCATAGACACCTATCATGTGACGATCGACCCCTTGAATGCCTATATCAAGCACATCGATTGCTGGGGAAAATTCCTGGATGTTGACAAAGTTCTGATTACAAGTGTTCCTGCCTCAAACAGCAACTATTCAAAATATGAACAGGTGGCATCTTATTATGCAACCAAGACCAGCGCATATGGGACACCATTCCAGGTTTTCAGGGTGTATTCACCCAGCGGTCAACCCTATACCAATTCAGTAATCATCAATGACAGGGTTTATGTTCCGGTCATGAGTTCCATTCCGTCTTCCACGGACAATGCAGCACTTGAAGTGTACCGGCAGGCAATGCCCGGTTATACCGTGAAGGGTATATATTACAGCAGTTGGGAGTCTACGGATGCCCTGCATTGCCGGGTGATGGGCCTCGCTGACAGAAATATGCTTTATATCAAACATTTGCCTATTGCAGGAGAAAAAGACTACCAGTCGGGATATGCCATCACTGCCGACATTGTGCCGTTAAGTGGTCAAACTCTTAAATCGGATTCGCTTTTTGTTATTTTCAAAACCAATGCGAGGGACTGGGATACGATAAATTTCGTCAATGTTTCCGGTGATACATACAACGCTGTGATCCCGGTAAATGCCGGTGAAACAATGGTATCTTATTACCTGTTTGCAGCGGATAATTCCGGAAGGAGAGAATGTCATCCCTTTATCGGCAAGCCCGATCCGCATACTTTTACCATTGAATATAATGGTGATCTTTCTGTGAATCCGGCTGCGGTGCCTGCCCGGATCTGTAGCGGGAATTCCACGCAGTTATATGCCAATGCTACGGGAGGATCGGGTACGTATAGCTATAGCTGGACCTCCGACCCGGCAGGATTCACTTCTTTGCTTGCAAATCCTGCTGTTAGTCCGTCCGTTACAACCCGATATACTGTCGTGGTCAATGACGGCACGAACACGATCTCCGGAAATGTAACGGTGACGGTAGATCCGTTGCCTACGGCGGTGATCAGCGGAAGTGCGACGATATGTGCAGGTTCTTCTGCCAATTTATCGGTAGCCCTGACGGGAACGGCTCCCTGGAGCATCACCTACACTGACGGAACGACACCTCTTACGATCTCCGGCATCTCGGGCACTCCGGCAACGATCAGCGTATCACCAACCAGTACGAAGACTTATAGATTGACTGCGGTAAGCGATTCCAGGTGCACGGGTACCTCTTACACTGGGAGTGCGCTGGTTACGGTGAATCCTTTACCAACTGTGTATGCCGGGGCAGACAGGAGCATTCCTTATGGCACATCGACCGCCATCAACGATGCCACAGCTTCCGGAGTTGCACCATTGAGCTATTCCTGGACTCCTGCCATATCGTTTGTAAATGCTTCCTTACTGAATCCTGTCACCAGGAACCTTACCGCTTCAGATACCTATACCCTTACGGTGACGGATGGAAACAGCTGTACGAACAGTGATCAGATGACCATTACTGTAACCGGTAGCCCCCTGGCGGTAAATCCTGTTGCCTCATCATTGACCATATGTTCGGGGAGCCCAGTGCAATTAAATGCCAATGCCACGGGAGGATCGGGTACGTATAGCTATAGCTGGACCTCCGAACCGGCCGGATTCACTTCCGGAATTGCCAATCCGATAGCTAATCCTGCCACTACAACGACCTACACTGTTCATGTAAATGATGGTTTTAATACTGTATCGGGAAATGTGACAGTGACGGTGAATCCGTTGCCTACGGCGGTGATCAGCGGAAGTTCGACGATATGTGCAGGTTCTTCTGCCAATTTATCGGTAGCCCTGACGGGAACGCCGCCCTGGAGCATCACCTACACTGACGGAACGACACCTCTTACGATCTCCGGCATCACGGGCACTCCGGCAACGATCAGCGTATCACCAACCAGTACGAAGACTTATAGATTGACTGCGGTAAGCGATTCCAGGTGTACGGGTACCTCTTACACCGGGAGTGCGCTGGTTACGGTGAATCCTTTACCAACTGTGTATGCCGGGGCGGACAGGAACATTCCCTATGGCACATCGACCACCATCAACGATGCCACAGCTTCCGGAGTTGCACCATTGAGCTATTCCTGGACTCCTGCTACATCGTTTGTAAATGCTTCCTTATTGAATCCTGTCACCAGGAACCTTACCGCTTCAGATACCTTTACCCTTACGGTGACGGATGGAAACCTCTGTACGAACAGTGATCGGATGACCGTTACTGTCGTGAACAAATGTATTACACTGACAGCAAAAGTTCTGCTGGAAGGTTCTATGGTCAATCCTGATAATTCTTCCGCATACACTTATCCGATGAGGACCACTTTGAATCAGATGCTAATGCTGCCCGGACAGTCCTATAAAGATCTGTCGGGAAAGGTAGTGTACACTCCGGCAGGACAACCATTCAATGCGGCACCCTGGAACTATTCCGGTGACGAAGGTGCAGAATATGATTCCGGGGGAAATACGGATGAGGGGAGTGCCGGTTATCCTGCGAATGCTGTGGATTGGGTGCTGGTCTCGCTCCGTGCTTATTCGGGGAACACATTCCAGACTGTATGCCAGCGTGCAGCATTGTTACTCAGCGACGGTACCATTCAGATGGTAACCGGTTTTGAATGTTGTGACCTCGATATGAACGGGAGTTATTACCTGGTTGTTGAACACCGGAACCATCTGATCGTAATGTCCGACAAAGCATTACCCGTTGTGAACGGAAGCCTCACGTATGATTTCACCGTGCGCCAAAGTTATATCGATCCGGGTGGTCTGGGATCAGTGGGGCAGAAACAGATATCGGGAAGGTACGTGATGTATGGAGGAAACGGCAACCAGTCGGCTACCCCCTTTTCAGCCACCGATATCAATTCCGACGACCAGAGCACGTGGGAAAGCCAGAACGGCAGACTTGGGTACCGGACAGGCGATTACAACCTGAACGGAGACACCAACAGTAACGACCAGATTATCTGGCAGTGGAACAACGGCTGCTTTACCAGCGTAATCCTAAACTATTAATTCCACCCTCCGGGTTTTCCCTCAAGAACAAACGTTCTTGGAAACTTGAAACTTTATTTCTGACTTCTTTGATTTTTATCTGCAAAATGATAACTTTGATGGTTCATTAGTATGGAAGAAAATGGACTTAGCTTAACTTTTATCAATATAAGGACTTGATTTATATTAAAACTTGATTATTTTAATCATTATGGAAACAGCAAGACTTCCGAAAAACACTGAATTGACAGGTGAAGGCAATCACATGACGAGACATGTGAAAAACCTCTGGAAATTTAGCAGCTTGTATGGCTGCTTGTTTATTCTAATGGCATTCCTCATAGGGATGAACGCTTACGGGCAGGTGATCCCTGCGCAGGTCACCCAGGAGGAAGCGATCGATGAGATGAAAGTTCCGGTTTTACTGGAAGAAGGTGTAGTGCCCTCCTCGCGTGACCGGTTCAACATTCCCTACCCAAAGCCGGAGATGACCCTGAAAAGCGGTAACTTCACCGACAACTCGGCCATCGATGTCAGGGGGATCACCAATCAGTTTTACATCATGGCGGGTGTGGTTAACAACGCTGATTACGAGTGTATTACTGATTATCCTTTCAGGACTGCTTCATCATACGAAAGAACCCAGATGCTTTTCCTGGCCAGTGAGATAGGGCCTGCCCCCAAAACCCTGAACCTTATGGAACTGGCAAGGAAGGTAACTGGTTCCAGTGAAGTGAGTAACTTCACGGTCAGGCTGATGCACACCTCGTTGACCACTTTCACCGGACAGACCAATTATGTGGATATGTCAGCCGGAAAGACCGTCTTCAGCGCCAGCCCCTTTACCATTCCAAATGGAAGTGGAAGTTGTGGTTTTAGTCCAGATAACAATTTCACTTGGATGACCATCAATTTTCAGGACAATTTTGAATATAACGGGACGAGTAACCTGATTGTTGAAATTACCTGGGGACCTGTAATTTCCGGAACAACATCCAGGGCGGTCCTGGGCGGGGATTACTCCGAACAGCGGGTCATTTACGGGTATGGCAATAGTGCGAATCCTGCCCGATCAGGCAACAACGTACGCCGCCCCAATATCCGGTTCGGTTACCGGGTTCCGGTATTCGGAGACGGGACTATAACCAACCTGGTGAATGAATTTATCCAGGGATGTGCCACGGTTTCAAATGTGACATTCACCGGAAATCCCCGGGCTATCGGGTTTTTCGAAAGGCGGCCAGATAAAACAGAAGATTTTCCCTTTGAAAAGGGGATCGTAATTTCGACCGGACAGGTTACCGATGCGGCAGGTCCCAACAGCAGCGGCAGCAAAACCACACAGTTTGAAAGTTCTGGAAGTGGTGGCAGCGGAACACGTTGGGATGAAGCAGAACTTAAATTTGATTTTATACCCAATGCCTCCTCGGTCAGTTTCCAGTATATTTTTGCCTCTGAAGAATTCCGGGAGTATTGTGGTCAACAGTACAATGATGCCTTCAGCTTTTATATCAGCGGTCCGGGAATAACCGGGGAGCAGAATATTGCCCTTTTACCCAATAATTCTGCGGTGACCATCAACAATGTTTGCAATAACAACAGCTATTATGTAGCCAACGATCCCGGTTCCTTTACCATTGAATTTGACGGAAGGACAATTCTTTTGACGGCTACAGCGAATATCAGCCAGCCGTGCAGTACCTACACTCTGAGAATGGTCATTGCCGATTTGTATGACTCCAAATGGGACTCGGGAATTTTCCTCGAAGCCGAAAGTTTCGGAGCGCCATCAAATGTCAGCTTTGAGAATTTCAATTACAAAGGCCAGAATACCAACAATGTATTCATGGTTTGTAATCCTAATGTTTTAAGGGTGCAAAGGCCGCAGACCGGAGATCTCTCCGAGGCGATTACCGTTCCCGTGACCATCGGCGGAACAGCTGTTTACGGTACCCATTACACTTTCAACAGTTACACGCCTGTGGCGAATGTGATCCATGTGACTATTCCGGCCGGACAGTGGTTTACCGATGTCAGTTATACGCTGTTGGACAATCCCATTTCAGGAGGAGCAGCCACCCTGGAGGTGAGTACCCCCGGCGGTTGTCCCTGCGGCGGGAGTCTGGTTAAAAAGGTCATCAACCTCAATGAAACCTATTCATTCCATAGTGTTACGCCCAAAGACGCTACAACCTGTACAGAAACGGGCGACGGGGAAATTGAGATAATACTGGATATTGAAGTTCCCACGAATCAATTCCTCTTCACTTACCGGCTGAAGACCGGATCCGGGACTACCATAGGCTCATTCAATACCAATGAAACCACTTATACCTTCACCGGATTGAAAGCCGGTACTTATATCGTGGAAGTTGTGGATAATCTCTCCTGCACTGTTTTATCCCAGGAAGTAACCGTAGATGGCCCCGGGTTGCCTGTTGTCGATTGTCCTGACGACCAGGTAGTGTGCCTGAACGCGCCAGCTTTCACTTTAACTGGAGCTACTCCTTCAGGAGGAACCTACAACGGCCCGGGAGTGACTGCCGGTGTGTTTTATCCCGCTACAGCAGGGGTAGGTACCCATACCATTTATTATAATTATACCGATCCTCCGGGCAGTTCATGTACCGGCAACTGTTTCTTTACCATTGAAGTAAAGCCAGTTCCCACCGTAACCTGCCCTGCCGGTTCATCCGTATGTATTGATGCTGCCCCATTCAGGTTAGCAGGAGGAGCGCCCTCAGGCGGGACGTACAGTGGACCCGGAGTGAGCGATGGAATTTTCTCACCTGCCATTGCCGGTCTGGGCGCTAAAACCATTACTTACACTTATTCCGATCCTTACGGGTGCAGCAATTCCTGCTCATTTACAATAACTGTAAATAATGTACCAACAGTAACTTGCCCTGATGATTTTGAAGTTCCTTACAGTGCAAGCCCCGTTACTTTAAGTGGTGCAAATCCATCAGGAGGAATTTATTACGGACCCGGAGTTACAGCAGGCGTGTTTTACCCTGAAACTGCCGGTGTCGGAACTCATACAATAACTTATACCTATACCGATGGCAATCAGTGTGATAGCTATTGCGAATTTTACATCACGGTTTATGTTGATATTCCCTGCAACATAACCGGTGATGCCGGCCCGCTTTGTCCTTCAGAAAGAGTAACTTATAGTGGACCCGACGGAACCGGGCTTACTTATGCCTGGTCCATATCAGGTAATGGAAGCATTGATGGCCCAGCGAATCAGCAAGATGTGGACGTAATTGCCGGAACCGGATGTAATGAGAAGTTTACATTACAGTTGACGGTTACATATGCGAATTACAGTTCGAGATGTGACATAGGAGTAAATGTGAATGACACACAAAAACCGGTCATTTCCACGGTTGCGGAAAACAACAAATACCTGGGCTGCAACCCGGGGCCAATTGAAGATCCGGTGTTTACCGGATTGGATGATTGTGCCGGAGTCTTTACTCCAACTGTTACCAAATCCGACCCATTCAACTATGATTCTTACTGCGACTGGGCCATAACCTGGACGGCCACCTGGACAGATCTATGCGGAAATCCGGCAGATGTGGTAAGCATCACCTATTATTGGACGGAGGATACAACATTACCTGAGATCACCTGTCCCGACGATGTGACACTATACACCGACGGGACGGCCACGAGTACCACTTTTACTGTAGTAACTCCCGCGGCTTCCGATAACTGCACAGCTTCATCAACGCTGACGGTAACGGGCGTTCGTTCCGACGGAAAACCGCTGAGCGATCCCTGGCCGCTCGGAACCACCACCATCACCTGGACTACGGAGGATGGTTGTGGCAATGACGCGTTGCCCTGCCTCCAGACCGTTACGGTCATCAGTGGCTGCCTTAACATCGTTGCCAAAGTCTACCTTGAAGGCTCCCTGATCAACCCGGCGACCTCGTCTGACTATGCTGCCCCGATGCGCACCACGCTGA